>OFGX01000024.1_pt1 | contig 117649 bp, 111 predicted proteins | sample 1521831 | NCBI WGS metagenome assembly OFGX01 (sample SAMEA3504080, study PRJEB24116) | mouse gut metagenome | biome: mouse gut; feature: mouse-associated habitat; material: faeces | place: Denmark | collected 2011 | reverse complement strand
AATTTTATTCCAGTCAGCACATTTGTTCCCTCCTTTCTTTAAAAATTATAGCAAAGGAAAAGAAGGAAAAATAGACTTTAAAAAGAAAGCGATGAAAAGAGCCGTTTTCATCACGGGATTAAAATCCCGTGTTTTTAACGGTAATTTATTCAATAAAGAAAAAGTAGTCTGATCAGATTGATAATCAGACTACTTTTTTAGTGACCAAGAAATCCATTAATAAAACCTACTATAAATGGAATTAGAATTCCAACACTTGTAATCAGCAATGATGTTTTTTGAAAAACAGTTAGCTGTTTCAAATTCTCCCAAAAAGAACACCAGACTAGGATAATACCAATCACGCTGATAATACTCATAATCGTAAAAATTGTATTCATTTTCTTCCTCCTAAAATAATTATAAGCTTATCACGTGATTTGAAAGCACATATCTTTGAATTTTTTGTCTCTCTCTTTAATAATGGAAGTAGAGAAAAGAGGGGCTTAAAATGAGAATCACAAAATTAGTTACAGGAATATTATTAATAATGTTGTCTGTTTGGCTTCTAGTTGAAGGTCTGATGAATGGCATACTGGGAGTCTGGACAGAGCGCAATATTGCCAGCGGAGTTTTAGAAATAATCTTAGGTGGCCTATTTATGGGAGCTGGCATAGTATATATTTGTTTAGAAAATGATCCTTTTATGGGCGGTGACATTACGTGTTTTATTTTGTTGATTATCGGCGCAATTGTGGGATTTGTTGGTTGCTTCTTCAATAGATGGATGTTCCTATATGCAGTAATTAGTTTAATTGTTGGTATTGGCTTCTTTGTTTGGCATCGTCGAATTGGTGAAGAAGTTTAAAACAATATTTTTATAGCTAGGCAGGTAGCCTAGCTTTTTTCTTTTTTTAAAAGAGGGAGAAGGCTTATACTGATCATGTAAAGAAAACGAGGCAAATTATGGAGAAAAAAGTAACTTTCAAATTGCTGGTCGCCATCTTATCAGCCGGGATGTTATCATTTTTAGGGATTTTAGATGAGACGGCAACAACGGTAACTTTTCCCACTTTAATTAAAGAATTCAAAATTACCACAGGCCAAGTGCAATGGGTTAATACGCTGGTCTTGCTAGTGATTGCCATTATTGTGCCTTTAAGTTCCCAAATTAGACTTCGAATTTCTACTAAAAGAATCTTTATTGCTGGCATTCTTTTCTTTATGCTGGGATTAATAGTTGATATTTTTACACCTCGTTTTGATCTCTTGTTATTGGGGCGTGCGTTCCAAGGAATAGGAACTGGTATCGGATTGCCTTTAATGTATAACATTATCTTAACTAAGGTTCCGAAAAGTAAATTAGGCTTCATGATGGGGATTGGAACTATGATCACTGCTGCTGCCGTAGCTTTAGGACCAGTTTTTGGTGGGATTGTTACCAATTTTCTGAATTGGCGCTGGATTTTTATTATTTCAGTATTTCTAATTATTATTAGTTTTTTGACAGGCTGTTATTCAATTGAACAACTTACTAAATTGAAAAAGGTTCGTTTTAAATTTGGACAGTGGTTTGCAATTGCGGTTAGTTTAATTTTTTTGATGCTAGGCTTTACGAATTTTTCTAAAAATAATTTGATTTCATGCCAAGTAGGAGGTTTTTTATTAGTCGGAGTAATTAGTTTATTTATTTGGATTAAGGTGTCTTGGAACGATAAAGCTGCCTTGATTAGTCCCCGCCTTTTTAAAAATATAACTTTCAGTATGCAATTGATATGTTATTGTTTTGCAAAGATTTCTACATTGGCTTTGGGATTTATTTTTCCAATATATATTCAAATTGTTAATCATGGTTCTGCTTCTTTAGCTGGATGGATCATGTTTCCTGGAGCCATTATTGATGCTTTAATGGCTGCAATTGCTGGGAAAGTTTTAGATAAAAAAGGCCCCCAACTCCCAATTTTATTAGGAATTATAGCTAGTTTGACAAGCTTGTTTATTATGTGCTTAAGTTCAAGTCTAACTAATCTTGGTGTTATGTGGTTATATGCACTTTATTATGGTGGCTATGGGATGTGTTTTAGCAGCTTGATGACAAGTGGATTAACTTCTCTTTCAGAAGAGAATCATGCTCAAGGAAATGCAATTTTTAATACTCTTCAACAATTTTCTGGAGCAGTGGGGACAGCTTTGGCCGGGACTCTAATTTCAATTAGTCAAAATAATAAATCTATGCCTGAAAGTATTACAACTGCCGAGGGAGCGAGATGGACGTTTATTGTTTTGATTATATTAATTATCAGTAATTTAATACTAGCCTTGATTTTTGTTCCTAAAAATACGAACTATAATAAATAATAATTTGAGATTTGTTAATAAATTAGACGGATTTTTATTAAAAATGCTGAAAAAACTTTTTATATGTGTTAAAATCTGATCGTTAACTAATTTGAGAGGGAAAACATTCAGAATGAATAACGACATTGAAAAGGTATTGTATAGTCAAGATCAACTTAATAAGCGTATGGATGAAATGGCCGATGAATTAAATAATAAGTATGAAGGTCAAGAACCAATCGTGATTCCGGTTCTTAATGGTGCAATGATTTTTGCAAGTGATATGATTAAGCGACTTAATTTTAAGTTGAACGTCGATCCAATCAAGGCATCTAGTTATAACGGTGCAAATTCAACCGGACATGTTAAAATCGTCCAAGATATAAAGTCTGATGTAAAAGGGCGCCCTGTGATTTTTATGGAAGATATCGTTGATACAGGTCGCACCCTTAAAGCACTTAGTGAGGTGATGAAGGATCGTGGTGCCCGGAGCGTAGAAGTTGTGGCAATGCTTGACAAGCCAGATACTCGTGTGGTTGATTTTCATGCGGATTACTATGGTTTTACTGCTCCAGATGAATTTTTGGTTGGTTATGGTTTAGATTATGATGGCTTTTACCGTAATTTGCCTTACGTTGGTGTACTAAAGCACGAAGTTTATGCTTAAATAAGAAAGCACGCTAGTGAAATACTAGAGTGCTTATTTTTTTGTTATAATGTAAAATATACTTTACATTTAAACAAATATTATTTACAATAAAATCAAATTTAGAAAGAAGGTCCTTAAAATGGATGCCATAAATGTAATTGTTTTTATATTAATATTGGTAATTACTTATTTTGTTTTATTTTCGAAAAGATCGAAGACCAAGCTTAAGTGGGATGAAAGGCAAGAAGCAGTTCGTAATCGCGGATTTAAATATGGTTTCACTACGATGACAATCTATAATTGCTTAATTCTATGGCTTTCAAAAATTTTTAATCTAAAATTATCGTATGATTTTCTTCTTATCATGCCAATTATGGTGGGAATAACAGTATTTTCAGTGTATTCAATTATTAAGGGTGCCTACTTTAGCCTTAATCAAAGTAATCTAAAACGTGATGCAATTATTTATTTAGCCGTGGGTATCATAGAATTGTATAGGGGAATTCAGGGACTGTTGATTACCCCAAGAGAGTGGGATAATCATATTATCTTTTTGGCATTGGGTCTTTTTTTAATGTTATCCGGAATGGCTCAATTGTACTATAACTATAGAAATCAAATCGAAAAATGAAAAATTTAAAAATGAAAGCTGCCCGTGCGGGTAAGGATTTATCTCAACAAGAATTGGCAGAAATCGTTGGAGTGTCGCGTCAGACGATTTCGGCAATTGAAAAAGGAAATTATAATCCCTCAGTTAATCTTTGTATTAGTATTTGCAAGGCTCTTGATAAAACCTTGGATGATTTATTTTGGCCAAATTAAATTCGTTTTAATTTACTTTTGAAATCGTTTTATGTATAATGCTTATAAAAAGTAAGTATTATAGAAAGAAGCAATCTTATGAGTAAAATTTTTATTTTTGGTGGTTCCGGCCGCGTAGGTACTGACTTAATTAAAGATTTAGTTGCTGATGGGGAAGAAGTAACTGCCGCTGCTCGTCATCCAGAAAATATTGTTGATTTGGCTGAAATTAAAAAAGATAAGCTTGATTTACACGCAGATGTAGACCAAATTGCTGAACAAATTAAGGGTAACCAAGTTATTTATTTTACTGCTGGCTCGCGCGGGAAAGATTTAATTCAAACTGATGCAATGGGCGCTATTAAAACTATGATGGCTGCTGAAAAAGCGGGTATTAAGCGTTACATTATGCTTAGTTCAATGCTTAGCTTAGATGTCGATAAATGGAAAAAGATTCCTGGCCTTGAAGATTATTTAACAGCTAAATTCTTTGCAGATACTTATTTGATGGACTCAACGAACTTGGATTACACAATCTTGCAACCAGGTAATTTAACAGAAGAAGATCCGACAGGTAAGATTACTTTGAGCGTTGAGCCAAATGCTAAAAACACAATTGCCGATGTCGCTCAAGTTTTAGCTGATTTAAGAGATGCTCCGAATACAATTGGCAAAGTAATCCCAATGAGTAATGGAAATACGCCAATTAAGAAAGCATTAGCTGAAATTAAGTAAAAAAATAGCAGTCACTTAAATGTGACTACTTTTATATTTCCTGGGAAATTAGAGACCAAATGGAATCTTGTAAAGGAAAATTCCGATAACGGCACCAAGAATTGGTGCTACAACTGGTACCCATCCATAACTCCAATGAGCATCTTTTTTATTAGGAATTGGTAAGATTGAGTAAACAAGTCTTGGACCAAAATCACGAGCTGGGTTAAGTGCTGGACCAGTTGGACCACCAAGTGCCATAACCAAAGCGGTGATTAAGAATCCTACACCAATATTGGCAATATCAACGGCTTGCTTAAAGAACATACCCTTATACAAACCAATTGCAACAAACATTAAAACACCGGTGCCGACGAGTTCAGAAATGAAACCGTTCCATTTACTGTTAACACAGTCACTAGTAGCAAAACAAGCAAATACAATGTCTGCGTTAGTAGATTTTTTAATATAAGGCCAATAAATAGTAATAATAAGAAGTTGACCACAGATTGCACCGAAAATTTGTGAAATAATATATGGTGCTACATGTGTCCATGGAAAAACTCCTGCTGTAGCTTGAGCTAATGTAACTGCTGGATTAAGATGATTACCCGAAATTGATCCAAAAAGCATTGCAGGTAACATAACACCAAAACCAAAACTGAAGGCAATTAAAATCCAACCACCATTGGCTTTACCGTCATGCGCATTACCAGTAGTTCCTTTTAAAAATGAGTTAGCAACTGCGCCGTTACCAAACATAACCATTATTAGAGTGCCGAAGAATTCGGCAAAATACTTTAACACCCACGTGTGTTCCATAGGTACTTTTTCCTCCCTGAAAAAATAGATGAAAAATAAATTTGCAAAAATGATTATACAGGAAAAACAGTGTGAAACAAGTATTTTTTGTATAGTTTAAAAATAAAAGTGATAGAATGTATAAAAAGCTATAAAAAAGAGAGGAAATTATGCGAATTAATGTATTGCAACACACTCCAAATGAAGGGCCTGGTTCAATTAAAACTTGGGCTAATATGCATAACGATGAGTTTTATGTTTATCATCCAGAAACTTTTGGTGTATTGCCAACTGCTGATGAAACTGATTTGTTAGTGATTTTAGGCGGTCCAATGAGTCCCAATGATGATTTGGATTGGATTAAGCAAGAACGTAATTTAATTAGTGAACTGCTAAAAGCTCATAAGCCAATCTTTGGTGCATGTTTTGGTGCCCAACAAATTGCTAAGACTTTAGGATATAAAATTTCTGATGCACCTCATAAAGAAGTGGGGTGGGCGCCGGTATATCTACAAAGCAATACCATTCCAGATATTCCTGAAAAATTGACTGCTCTTCATTGGCATGAGCAAATGTTTGAAGTGCCACAAGAAGCAGAGCTTTTATTTTCAAGTGACTTAGTCAAAAATCAAGGTTTCTTACTTGGTGAGAATGTTATTGGGCTTCAATTCCACTTTGAGCCAGAGGAAGATAATGTGCGTGAAATTGCGGTGAATGATCATTCGTATCCTGATGATCATAATGATCTTAATCAAACTGCCACTGAAATCATTGAACATGGCGTTCCTAAGGAAAATAAGGATGTAATGTTTAAATTGCTGGACTTTATCACAAAAAGATTAAAATAGTTCTTTACAACAAGCGCTTCCATTAGTAATAATGGAACATAAGTAATAAGCAGTCCCGAGATGGGGCTGTTTTAGTTTGGGAAAAGAGCGTTTGGATGGATAAAAAGCAAATTACAATGGTAACTATAGCCCTAATGCTAGGAAATGTGATGGCTGGATTAGATGGAACAATCACCAACACTGCAATTCCTGCAATTGTTTCCGCACTTCATGGAATTCAATTTATGGGGTGGATTGTAGCGATCTACTTATTAGGAATGTCAATTTCGATTCCAATTTGGACTAAAGTTGGTGAAAAAATTACTAATAAATTAGCTTTTGAAATTGCTTTGATTTTATTTGTATTGGGGTCAACTTTAGAAGGAATAGCGCCAAATATTTACTTTTTCCTGGTTGCTCGCTTAATAATGGGAATTGGTGGCGGTGGTATGGGGTCTCTTCCTTACATCATTGTTGGATATGTTTTTAAAAATATCAAGAAGCGGACCCAAATTTTGGGCTATCTAACTGCTAGCTTCAATGGAGCTGCAATTATGGGGCCTTTAATCGGGGGATATCTAATCGATGCATTGTCTTGGCATTGGGTATTTTATATCAATATTCCTATTGGCCTTCTAGCCTTAATAATTTGTTTAATTTTCTATAAACCCGTTACGCCAAAATCTTCTCCAGTTTTTGATATTCCCGGAGCAATTTTATTGGTGATTAGCCTTTTATCATTTTTGATGGGAATTCAACTTTTAGGTTTAGCTTCAAATTGGGTTGTGGTCTTGTCCATTATTTGTAGTTTATTCTTGGCTGCACTTTTCTTTTATCGTGAAAAACAAGCCGAAAATCCCATTATCCCGCTATCTATTTTTAAAAAGCGAGATTTAAATGGAGATTTCTTACTTTTTGCATTTACTTGGGGTGCATTTATTGCCGTAAATACTTATTTACCCATGTGGGCCCAAGCTCTTCTAGGAATGTCAGCCCTTTTGGGAGGAATGACCTTAATTCCTAACTCAGTGGTGGAAATTATTGCTTCCCAGACAGTTGCTACTATTCAAGAGCACTTAAGAACATTTACTTTAGTTATGATTGGAATTGTTACAATGATGATCTCCTCGGGAGGGATGTTTTTAGCAGATTTGAAAACGCCATTGTGGCTTTTAACTACAATTGCTGCTTTTTCAGGAATTGGAGTAGGATTTATTTTTGTTGCTTTGCAGGTTAAAGTTCAAATTGACGCGGGAATGAAAGATATGCCGACAGCAACCTCTACCTCATATTTAATCCGGATCTTATCCCAAACCATGATGTCAGCAATTTATGGAGTCATTATGAACCTTTCGCTAGAACATGGGATTGCTCATCGAACTGATATTACGATGACAATGATGAATAAATTGAGTGATGCAAAATCAGCTCGTAGTTTGCCACAACATCTAATTCCAGATATGCGTCAAATTTTCCATTCAGGAATAAAAGAAATTATGCTGGTGTCCTTTATATTATTGATTATTGCAACAGTATTTAATTTTTACTTTAATTGGAAGAAGACGCCTAAGAAGATATTAAAATAAAAGGGTTGCAAATATGCATTTGAGCAAGCATAATTAGTAATTAATATTTAAATCTTGGCTGAGAAAGCCAAGATTATTTTTTATTTTAGAAAGACAGGTGGAGGATGAATAAGAAGCAAATTTCAATGGTTACTTTTGCCATGATTTTGGCCAATGTAATGGCAGGATTGGATAGTACTATTATTAATACGGCAATTCCGGCGATTATTGCCGATTTGCATGGAATTCAGTTTATGGGCTGGATTATTGCATTGATGTTATTGGGGATGTCAGTTTCTACCCCAATTTGGAGCAAACTAGGCGAAAAAATTGGTAATAAAGCTGCCTTTGAAATTTCGCTGGTATTATTTGTCTTAGGGTCTTTATTTCAGGGGTTAGCCCAGAATATGTATTTCTTCTTGATTGCAAGAACTGTAATGGGGATTGGAGCCGGAGGCATGGGTTCAATTCCGTATATTATGGCTGGCTTTATCTTTGATAATATTAAAAAGCGGACTCAGGTTTTGGGATATTTGGGAGCAAGTTTTAGTGTAGCAGCTATTATTGGTCCGCTTGCTGGAGGCTACTTAGTTGATTCCTTGTCTTGGCACTGGGTATTTTATATCAATATTCCAATTGGTTTGGCGGCTGCGCTTTTATCAGTTTTGTATTATCGTGAAGGGCAAATTGATAAAGAGCCTAAGTTTGATATTTTAGGTTCATTTTTGGTTGTAGTGGGACTGGTACTAGTTTTACTGGGAATACAGTTGGTAGGACTGGTTTCAGTATGGACCATTGTGGGACTAATCATTGCAGGAATAATAATTTTATACTTCTTCTTTAAACATGAATCGCATGATAGTAATCCTGTTATTCCAATTGAAATGTTTAAAAATAAAGCTTTAATGGGTGATCTGCTCCTATTTGTGTTTACTTGGGGTGCGTTTTTAGCAGTAAACACTTATTTGCCAATGTGGGCTCAAGGGCTTCTAGGAACTACTGCTTTAATTGGAGGCCTAACCTTAGTTCCTAACTCTATTGCGGATACGATTGGGACTCAAGTAGTTAATCCAATGAAAGCGAGATTTAGTGAATATTCGCTTATTATGATGGCGATTATTTGTATGATTATCTCCAGTTTAGGTTTAGTAATTTTGCCGATGAATACTAATTTCTGGGTTATTACTTTAGTGGCAACATTTTCTGGTTTTGGAGTAGGATTTATTTTTGTAATCTTACAAATTAAGGTGCAAGTCGATGCAGGTGAAGAAAATATGGCTCCTGCAACTTCCTTATCATATTTAATTCGAATTCTTGCCCAAACAGTAATGGCTGCTGTGTATGGCGTAATTATGAATATGGCTTTGGCACGCGGCGTAAAAGAAAATCAAGGTATTACTATGGGAATGTTGAATAAACTTAGCGATGCAGAATCTGCTAAAAGTTTACCAACTCAGCTTTTACCAACTATGCGACAAATTTTCTATAAGGGTTTGAGAGAAATTATGTTGTGTGCTACGATTTTACTTGTAATTTCGATCTTTCTTAATTATTATTACAATGGTAAAAGTCGTAAAATTGAAAATTAATCAAAGAAGCAGCGAGAAACTGCTTCTTTTTTAATAGAAGTATAAAATTTGACATATGAAAACACTTACATTAGTATGAAGGCGTAGTAGTTATAGATGTTAGGATTAACGAAAGAAGTATTTTGATATGCACTATACTAATGGTAACTATGAAGCTTTTGTTCAAGCTGAAAAACCGAAAGATGTTGAGAATAAATCAGCATATATCGTTGGTTCAGGACTTGCCTCCCTTGCAACTGCTGTGTTTTTGATTAGGGATGCTCAAATGCCTGGAGATAAGATTCATATTTTTGAAGAATTGGCTCTTCCTGGTGGAAGTATGGATGGGATTTATAATCCTGAAAAGCAAGCTTACATCATTCGTGGTGGACGGGAAATGGAATCTCATTTTGAAACTTTGTGGGATTTGTTTAGATCAATTCCATCTCTTGAAAATAAAGATATTTCTGTTTTGGATGAATTTTATCGTTTAAATAGAAAAGATCCAAGCTACTCAAAGACGCGTGTAATTGTAAATCGTGGAGAAGAATTGCCAACTGATGGAAAGTTGCTTCTTACTCCAAAAGCGATTAAAGAAATTGTTGATTTAGTTTTAACCCCAGAAAAAGATTTGCAAAATAAAAAGATTAATGAAGTCTTTAGCAAGGAATTCTTTGAGTCAAACTTCTGGCTCTATTGGTCAACCATGTTTGCCTTTGAACCATGGGCAAGTGCAATGGAAATGCGTCGGTACTTGATGCGCTTTGTTCAACATGTTGCTACTCTTAAAAATCTCTCTTCATTGAAATTTACTAAATATAATCAATATGAATCATTGATTTTACCTTTAGTAAGTTATTTGAAAGATCATGGGGTTCAATTCCACTATGATACAGTTGTTGATAATATCATTGTTAACCGTTCTGAAGGTAAAAAAGTCGCAACTGAAATCAAGTTGACTGAAAATGGGAAGGAAAAGACAATCCATCTTAGTGAAGATGACTTAGTATTTGTAACAAATGGGTCGATCACGGAGAGTACAACTTATGGAGATAACTTACATCCTGCTTCTCAAGAACATAAGTTGGGTGCAAGTTGGCAATTATGGAAGAATTTAGCTGCTCAGGATAGTGATTTTGGACATCCAGAAAAGTTTTACGATAATATTCCAAAGGCTAATTGGGTAATGTCTGCAACAATCACTTTTAAGAACAATGATATTGTTCCATTTATTGAAAAAGTTAATAAAAAAGATCCTCATAGTGGCTCAATTGTAAGTAGCGGTCCAACGACTATTAAAGATTCTAACTGGTTGCTAGGTTATTCTATTAGTCGTCAGCCTCACTTTAGAAAGCAAAAGCCAAATGAATTGATTGTATGGCTCTATGGCTTGTATTCCGATACAAAGGGAAATTATGTTCAAAAGACAATGCCTGAATGTAACGGAATCGAACTTTGTGAAGAATGGCTATATCACATGGGAGTTCCTGAAGAAAAGATTGCAGAAATGGCTCATGCTGCAACTACTATTCCACAACATATGCCGTATATTACTTCTTACTTCATGCCAAGAGCTTTAGGTGATCGACCAAAGGTAGTTCCAGATAATTCAAAGAATTTGGCCTTCATCGGTAACTTTGCAGAAACTCCAAGAGACACGGTGTTTACTACTGAATACTCCGTTAGAACCGCGATGGAAGCAGTTTATACTTTGCTTGATATTGATCGTGGAGTTCCTGAAGTATTCGCTTCTGCCTTTGATGTTAGAATGCTCTTGAATGCAATGTACTATTTGAATGATCAAAAGAAATTGACCGATCTTGAGTTACCATTGACTGAAAAGTTGGCTATTAAAGGGATGCTCAAGAAGGTAAAAGGTACCTACATTGAAGAATTGCTAAAGCAATATAAATTGATGTAAAAAATACAATTAAAAGCTATCTTTGTAATTGAAGCAAAGATAGCTTTTTGTTGTATAATGGGCAGGTAATAGATTTATGAAAATAGAAAAGAAGGATATTATTTTAGAATCTAAACCTGCCCGATGGGGTACAAAAGCATATCATGACGCAAAGAAGTTGTATTTAAGTGCATTTCCAGCAAATGAACGTTTTTCGATGTTTTCTTTGTTAGCAATGTCACTTAAAGCAAATGTAAAGTTTCATGCATTATATGATCAGGACGTATTTTGTGGAATTGCCTATTATGTAGAAAGTAGTTCGACTGTTTATCTGACCTATTTAGCGGTAAATCAAGATCTACGTGGTCATGGCTATGGCTCTAAGATCTTAACAATGCTCGAGGAGAAGTATCCTGATAAACAAATTGTGATCGATATTGAACCAGTGGTGCCGACGGCTAAGAATTATAAGCAGCGTGTGAGTCGCTTGAAGTTTTACGAGCGTAATGGTTTTCACCGCACTGATCAAAAACTAAAAGATCAAGATGGAGAATTTGAAGCTTTGACAACTGCTAAAAAACTTGATAAATCAGGATTTGCTAAAACTTTAAAAGATATGAGTTTTGGTTTTTACCAGTTTAAAATTGAAAAATAATAGAAAAGTGTTGCTTGTACTTATGACAGCAACACTTTTTTGTTTTCTAACTAATTAAAATATTTTTGTTCTTTTTCTTTGTCTTTCTTTTCTTCAAGAGCTTTTTCACTTGCGGCTTCTTTTGGTAAGATCCAGTTTAAAAGCATTCCCATAATAGTTGAAAGAGCAACTGAAGTTAATTGGAAGCTTCCAAGTTGAAGGTAAGCACCCCCAATACCGATAACCAAAATTACCGAAGCAATTAACATATTACGCTTTTCACCAAAATCAATTTTGTTATCTACGATAATCTTCAAACCATTAGAAGCAATTGTTCCAAATAGTAAGAAAGAAATACCACCAATTACTGGCATTGGGATTGATTCAATTACAGCAGCAACTTTTCCAATAAAGGAGAATAGAATGGCAAAGAATGCAGCTCCGGCTAATACCCAGACAGAGTGGACTTTAGTCATTGCTAAAACACCGATATTTTCACCATAGGAAGTTGTAGGAGGACCACCAATGAACCCAGCGATGATTGTTGATAAACCGTCCCCAAGCATAGTTCTGTGAAGACCAGGGTTCTTAAAGAAGTCACGTTTAGTCAAGGAATTAAGTACCATGATGTGACCCATGTGTTCTGTCATCGTAACAAAGGCAATTGGTGCCATAGTCAAGATGGCTGCTGGGTACCATTTAAAGTGGTAACTGATTCCGGGAACATCTAGAGCTGGAATTGAGAACCAAGCAGCTTTAGCAACGCCTGAAAAGTCCACAATCCCTAAAATACATGAAAGGACATAGCCACACACAATTCCAAGCATGATGGAAATCAAGCTAGTAAAACCTTTGAAGCACATTTGGAAGATTAAGGTCATTACTAGCGTAAAGATAGCTACTCCAAAATAAGTTAAATCATATTTTTGATTATTAAGCATTGCATCGTTTGCAGCCGTTGTTGCAAGAGATAAACCAATTACAATGATGATTGGCCCAACTACTATTGGTGGTAAAACTTTGTTAACCCAGCCAGATCCAATTTTAGCAATTACAATTGAAACAATAACATATACAAGACCAGCAGCAATTGCACCTTGTGCAACGGCAGGATAACCATCGGTTTTCATTAATGCTTGCATTGTAGCAACGAAAGCAAAACTTGAACCGAGGTATGCTGGAATCTTAAAATGGGTACAAAGCATGTGAACTAACGTACCTACACCAGAAGATAGAAGTGCGATACTTGGTGAAATACCAATTAAAATTGGTACCAGCACTGTTGAACCAAACATGGCAAACATATGCTGGAGGGAGAGAAGCACTCCTTGGCCTAGAGGTGGCTTTTCATAGACGTCTAAAATTGCGTCTGGATTATGAAATTGTTCTTTTTTATTCATTTTTACTCCTAAAGATATTATTTAGTGACCAAGTTAATACTATCTTGATCATCAACTTCGGTCATAGAAACTTTAATTCTCTCATTCATGGCTGTTGGAATGTTTTTTCCAATAAAATCAGGTCTAACAGGTAATTCCCGATGTCCGCGATCAACCAAAACGGCTAAACTGATCGTGGCTGGACGCCCTTGATCCATTAAAGCATCTAGGGCTGCTCTGATCGTACGACCTGTAAAAAGAACGTCATCAACTAAAACCACTTTTTTATCAGTAATGTCAAAGTCTAATTGTTGGTTATGAATGAGATTCTTCTTTTCTTGCTTAGATAAATCATCTCGATAATCAGAAACGTCTAATGCACCAACTGGTACGTCAACATTTTCAATTCGCTTAAAATTTGCAGCAAGCCGATTAGCTAAAAATAATCCTCTAGTTTTGATCCCGACAATTACTAGATCATTGACACCTTTATTGCGTTCAATGATCTCATAGGTCATTCTTACTAGAGCTCGCTTCATCCCTGAAGCATCAATAATTTCTTTCATAAATTCATCCTTTCTCTAAAAGATGACCTATAGAAAAAGACCACCTGGACACTGAGTCCAAGATGGTCTTTCTGGTTAGACATGCAAAAAAGCATGTTAGCGCAGATTTCCTTCTTAGCCTCACGGGACTAGTTTAAAGGTCATCTAATATTGTTAAATTTATTTAACTAGCTTTTAGTAGGATTGTCAAGCAAATTTTGAACAACATTAATTTTGAATAAGATCAAATTTAAAATGACAATTCCGGCAGTAATAATGAAAACCATGCTGTAGCTGGATAAGCCAGAAACGAATGAACCTAGTAGCGGACCAATAATGTTTCCAATATACATTGCTGATTGATTCCAAGAAAAAACTCTCCCTGTAACTGGAGTAGGGGAATTTTTGGTAAGCATCGTTTGAACTTGAGGGAATAGACATGCATCTGTAAAGCCGACTAAAAAGCGTAAAATTCCTAATTCCCAAGTGTTTTGTACGAAAGCGGTAAGAAAGAAGAAAATTGTAGCACCAATAAATCCGGCAACGATGATCTTTTCGGTGCCGATTTTGTCACCAAGCGCTCCAAAACGGGATGCAACTAGAAAAGTTGCAATTCCTGGAAGAGCAGCAATGATTCCTGAAATAAAGACAACGTCACCATGACCATGCATTAGTTGACGCACATAGAGTGAAACAATAGGATTGATGGAATTATTAGCAGCTTGAATAATCAAAGTAGTTAGTAATAGACCAAAGATTAATTTAGGCTGTTGGAGTTCTCTTATAACGCCGCGAGTGGATTCGAGTTTCTTTTCTGTAATTGGTTTAAAGCCTTCTTCGTGAACAAAAAAGAGTGATAGAAAAAAGGCAATTAGCAAAAGTAGTCCAGTAATAAAGAATGTGATCCGATAAGAAAACATACTGGCTAAAGCTCCCCCAACAAAGGGACCAAGTAGGTTTCCGGCAGTAAAAAAGGACATCATGGTTCCTAAAGCTTGTCCGGATTTATCTTTGGGAGTTTCCGTTGCAATTAATGCATTTGCATTTGAAACGAATCCAGAAAAAACGCCTTGAAGCATTCTCAAGATAAGTAATTGCCAAACATTTTGAACTAATCCCATTGCTCCTAGGACAATTGCCATACCTAGAGAAGCACGTAAAGTCATTAACTTACGGCCTTTTTTGTCGGCTAACTTTCCCCACCAAGGAGAAACAATAGCGGAAACAAAGTATACTCCTGAAAAGATGATGCCTGACCAAAAGTTCAGTTGACTATGGGAAAAGTGCCCTAATGTATCGATATAAAGAGGCAAGAAAGGCATGATTTCGGAGAAAGCAATTCCCGCGATAAAAACAGCGATTGATAAAACAAATAAATTTCGCTTCCAAATGGGTTTTTGCAAAACAAAAAATCCTTTCTATATACAGAATAACTTAATTATAGGCGTTATTGGGATTGAGAAAAATGCTTGAAATGATATAGCTAAAGAATAATATTCCGTGAAAAATTTTAAAAATAATTAGTGGAAGTATAGTAAAAATTAAATCAAATAATATTTATAGTTTATATTTACTATGTCAAATTAGTTGCATTTAAATATTGTAAGTCTTATTGTGAAGTTATAAGGGATTAATCAATAAATTATGTGAAAGTGTGGATTATTATGGCAAAAAAAGTGTAACTCCCAAAAAGCTTTCTTTCATATCTATTTACTTTTTGGGAATTAACGGGGTAATTGGATCAGGTGCTTTTTTGCTCCCGCAAACCATGTATAAAGATATGAATTTAATGTGTGTCTTTGTAACGATTTGTTCAGCATTGACGGTGAGTATGATCGCATTATGTTATGCTGACTTATCAAGTAGATTTACTGGAGCAGGAGCTGCATGGCTTTATTCCTATAATGCCTTTGGTAGATTCATGGGCTATGAATTAGGTGTTTTCACTTGGTTCTTGGGATGTTGCACGTATGCAGCCGAAGTTGTAGCTTTATTAACAACGCTGAGAAGTTTTTGGCCAGCTTACAATAATAATATAGTATATTTCTCAACGGCTATTGGTTTAATCGTGCTATTCTCCATTATTAACTTTTTTGGGAGATCTTTAGTAAAATTTGTTGATAATTTGTCATCTGCTGCTAAATTAATCACGATTATTGGCTTTATCATAATTGGGGCTTTCTTTATTCATAAAATAAATTTTACTCCAGTAATTCCGAAAGCAGCTACTACTGGAGTTGTACCTTACTTTAAGCATTTTGGTGCAGCTTTTAGTGTGGTATTTTATTTATTTACTGGATTTTCATTTATTCCTATTGCAGCTACCCAAATGGAAAATCCTGAAAAGAATATTCCTAAAGTTTTGATCTCTGTAATGATTACAGTAACGATTTTATATTCCTTGATGTTAATTGTAGCTATCGGAATTTTGGGAAGTCGCATGTCCAATTACAGTACACCGATTGCGGTAGCTTTTCAAAAAGCTGTCGGAAATTGGGGCTATATTGTAGTAATTATTGGGATGCTTACAAGTATCTTTGGAGTAGCATTTGCCAGCTCCTTTAATACGCCTGCCTTAATTGCTTCTTTGGCTAATGAACATGGAATGCTTCCTAAATGGGTTGGTAAGAAAAATAAATATGATGCCCCTTGGATTTCAATTCTCTTGAGTGCAGGTGTAACTATGGTTTTGATCACTCAATCATACTTGTTCTTGGTTTCCTGCATTGTGCTTGCTTCCTTTATTCAATACGTTCCATCAATTTTAGCAGTTATTAAATTTAAGCATACTGATGAGTTTCCAAACCATGGTTTTAAATTGCCAGGTGGCTATACCATTCCAATTTTGGCTTTAATTATTTCCTGTTACATGATAACTAATTTTACTTGGAAAACTTTAATTGTTGGATTGGGAGTTGCACTTTTAGCAACGGTTCTTTACTTCTTTATTAATAAGAATCCGGTGGATACATTAAAACACGAAAAATATTTAGAGAGATTAAGGAAAAGGTTATAGTTATATTCTGGTAAATTTCTGTAGGTGCTTATAGTGTGTGTTAATACCTTAAATAATCTATAATTAAAGTGATTTGTAGATAGTAAATAATAGAATTGAGGGTCTAGAATGTTAGAAAAGAAAATGAAGCGTATTACTGACGAAGATATTATTAAGCACAGTCTTTCTAGCAAAGAATTTACTAATTTAAATATTCGTTTACTTGATAGCGATACTCGTATTGAAGAAGGGGATCGTTTTGAAGTAATCTTTAGAGGAATTAAAGAAGAAATTCCTAAGGTTGAGCTTGTTGGGAATACAATGAATGTTGAACAAAATATTGATGAATCTGAAGATTATATTTATAAACTAAATCACCGTTATGACCTCGGCGTGGAAATTACGGTTCCTAAAGGTACTGAACTAGATAAGGTAAATATTACTTCTCTTGATGGTGATATCAAATTAAGAAAGCTTAATGTTAACAATCTTTACATTAAGAGCGGCGATGGTGATATTAACGTTGAAGATAGCACAATCCATGCGGGTGAAATTTTTGCTTTAGATGGTGACTTTAAGTCTGATAATTCTGATTTGATCAGTGTTGCCGTTCAAATTGATGATGGTGATGCCGATATGAAGAGAATGAACTTAGATTCTGGCAGTATGAACATTATTGATGGAAACTTTAAGTTATGGGATAGCCATCTTAATGGGAAGTATTATGTCAGAAATAGCGAAGGTGATAATGAAGTTGAGGGTGTCAAAAATGATGACTATGGTTATGTTCTAGATACCCTTGATGGTGACAATGTTTTATTTGATCAAAGTCGTCAAGGTCACCTAGAAACGAATACGCGTGCTAAAAATATTATGTATATGAAGACGATGGATGGAAATAACATTGTTAAGTGAACTAGTTTAGTTATTAATAAGGATCGAAAGGTCCTTATTTTTTTGTCTTGACAATAGTCTCCACACATACTAAAATACATTCTTAATGGTACATACAGGTACTAATTTTAGAAAGCGGTGAGAGAGATGGAGATTAGTGAAACAGAAAAGTTAAATTTAGCAATCATACATGGCAGTAAGGGCTATGAGGAATGGAGTCATCAAAATGATCTTACTAATTATTTGAGTGTGGTTTTGTATGAGTTGATAATTCGTGACAAACTTACTCAAAAAGACCTGGTTGAAGTAACGGGGATGCCTAAGCAATCTATTAATAAGGGGATCCATTATTTAAAAGAAAATGGTTATTTGGAATTGATGACTGACCCTGAGGATAAACGAACAAAATTTTGTAAGTTAACTGACCGCGGGATGAAATATGCTAAGACTAAAATGGCTTCTTTGTTTAAAATCGAAGAAAAGACGGCTCAAAAGTTGGGTGCTAAAAAGATGAGATTACTTACTGAGCTTAATGAAGAATGGAGTAATACCTTTTGGCAGTATTTGAAGGAAGGGAGTGAGTAGGTGAATTCATTTAAAATACTAATTCCACATTTTAAAAATTATAAAAAGGACCTTGTTTTTGCTTTGATATCAATTCTTGTTTCAGCGTTATCAGGATTGTATCAACCCAAGCTACTTGAAAATATTCAAAAAGCACTGATGGCAGAGCAAAGACAAAGTGTAATTCAAGATGAGATTTTATTGATTGCATTAGGAATAATTGCAATTATTGCCGGAATTTTTAATGTTTATTATGCTTCACGGCTAGCTCAAGGAGTAACCAGTGACCTTAGAGAAGAAACATACGCTAAAATTCAGAGCTTTTCTTTAGAAAATATTGAAAAGTTCTCTGCCGGTTCATTAACTACGCGTTTAATCAATGATATGAACCAAATTATGAACATGATTATGCAATTATTTATGCAGATGTTGAGAATGCCAATTTTAATTGTTGGATCGTTTATTTTTTGTATTATCATTATTCCGAGATTTTGGTGGGCTACTATTTTCATGGTGGCTCTGATTTTTGGTTTTGGCTTTTTTGTATTAAAAAGAATGAATGCTTTGTTTGAAAAGTATCAAGCAAAGATGGACCAAATTTCTAACCAAGCCCAAGAAACTTTGCAAGGTGTGCGTGTAGTTAAGTCATTTAATCAAGGCCCACAAGAAATCAAAAAGTTTAATCAAACTTCTAACAAGCTAAATGATTACAATATTGTAATTGGATATTGGTTTTCAGCAGTTATGCCAGCCTTTCAATTAATTGCATACTTAGTAATTACTTTAGTTGTCTATCTAATTGGTCAAAGTATTACTGCTCATCCAAGTGATGTAACTGTAATTAGTCCTTTTGTAAATTATGTTTTGACACTTTTGTGGGCTGTAATGATTGCCGGAATGGTAATGATGCAGTTTGCGCGTGCGACGATTTCTCTTGGGAGAATTGATGAAATTTTAAAAACTGAACCAACAGTTAAATTTAATGAAAAAGCTTTTAAAAAGCCACTTGGTGGAAGCGTTGAATTTGACCATGTTTCCTTTACTTATCCTGATGGAGATAAGGCTACTTTAGAAGATATTTCTTTCAAAATTCCTGCCGGAAAAATGGTGGGAATTGTTGGAGCAACTGGTTCAGGGAAATCTACTTTAGCTCAGTTGATTGCGCGACTTTATGATCCAACTAAAGGTAAAGTCGAAATTGGTGGTCATAATTTAAGAGACGTTAGTGAGGAAAGCTTAAGAAAAACTGTCGCTTTTGTTTTACAAAAGGCAATTTTATTCTCAGGAACAATTGCAAGTAATCTTAAACAAGGTAATTCTCGTGCTAAACTCCATGAATTACAAAGAGCGGCCGACATGGCACAAGCTAGCGAATTTATTCAGCGTTATAACGATTCTTTTGATCATGAAGTAGAAGAACGCTCGGCCAACTTTTCTGGAGGACAAAAGCAACGTCTCTCAATTGCTAGAGGGTTAATTTCTAAATCACCAATTTTGATTTTGGATGATTCAACTTCTGCTCTGGATGCAGAATCAGAAAAGAAGGTTCAAGAAGCCCTAGAACATGAATTACCTGATACTACAACTTTTATCATTGCGGAAAAGATTGTTTCTGTTAAAAATGCAGATACCATTTTAGTGCTTGATGAAGGTAAACTGGTAGCTCAAGGAACGCATGAAGAACTTCTCAAGACTTCTCCTGTCTATCAAGAAATTTATAATACGCAACGAGCAAAAAACGCTGGGGGTGAAAAGTAATGAGTGACACTAAGAAAGCTCTTAAATATTTTTACAAATACTTAAAGCCTTACTGGAAAGGTGTCTTAATTGTTATCCTTTTATCACTGGTGTCTAGTGGAGCTGCAGTTATTGCGCCAACTTATTTAGGTCGAGCAGTGACTGATTTAACTACTTACCTTGGTGATTTGAGAAAAGGAACAGCTAGTTTATCAACTTTTTATAGTGCTTTGGGCTCAATGCTCTTCTTTTACTGCTTGAGTATGGTGGCCATTTTTATTGCTTGGATGGTAATGTCAAAATTTAATGCAGACTCCACTAATGATATGCGTGAAAATTTGTTTTCTAAATTCCAAAGAATGTTAGTGCGTTATTTTGACACACATCAAGATGGTAAATTATTATCACTTTTTACTTCAGATTTAGATAATATTTTCAATGCGATGAACAATGCTATCTTTGAAGTTATTTCCCAGGGAATAAGATTTATTGGAACCATCATAATTATGTTTATGGTAAATCGTCAGCTTGCCTTAACAACGATTGCGACCACACCATTTATTTTGATTATGAGTGTAATCATTATGAAGAAGGCACGCGTTTATCTTGATAAACAACAGGATGAAATCAGTGATTTGAATGGATACATTACTGAACAAATTAATGGTGAAAAAGTAATTATTACCAACGGTTTGCGTGAAGATTCAGTCAAAGATTTCAAGAAATACAATAATCGCGTGCGTTCTGCGATGTTTAAGGGTCAATTCTATTCAGGAATTTTATTCCCACTTTTGAATGGGTTTAACTTGTTAAATTTGGCTATTGTGATTGCCATGGGTGCGTGGATGATTATGTCTAATCAAGTAACTGCGGCTGTGGGACTTGGCTTGATTGTAACTTTTGTAGAATATTCACAAACTTATTTTGAACCATTGACTCAATTAACTTCTATTTATTCTATGATCCAATTAGCCTTAACTGGAGCTAAGAGATTGGCTAATGTAGAATCTCAAAAAGATGAAGACGAAGTACCAAATGGTAAGAAGATTGATGGTTTGAAGAAGAGTTTGAAACTGGAAAATGTTAGCTTTGGTTATGTAAAAGATAAAGAAGTTTTGCATGATGTAAGTATTTCAGTTGATAAAGGAAAATCGGTAGCACTAGTTGGTCCAACCGGATCGGGAAAAACTACCGTCATGAATTTGATCAATCGTTTCTATGATGTTAACTCTGGGAAAATCACCTTTGATGGTACAGATATCAGAGATATTCAACTAGAATCATTGAGAAATAATGTGGGTATTGTTTTACAAGATTCAATTTTATTTACGGGAACTATTGCAGATAATATTCGCTATGGGAAGCCAGAGGCGCCTATGGAAGAAGTTGTGAAGGCTGCTAAGCAAGCAAATATTCATGACTTTATTATGAGTTTGCCAGATCAATATAAAACTAAAGTGTCTGAAAGTGATTCTGTCTTTTCTACGGGGCAAAAACAGTTGATCTCAATTGCGCGAACTCTTTTAACAGATCCAGCATTTTTAATTTTGGATGAAGCTACCTCAAACGTTGATACGGTTACTGAAGAAAATATTCAAAAAGCAATGGATCGTGTAATTGCGGGTAGAACTAGCTTTGTAATTGCTCACCGTCTTAAGACAATTCTTAACTCGGACAAGATTGTTGTTTTGAAGCAAGGAAGAGTACTTGAACAAGGAAATCATGAAGAGCTTTTAGCTCAAAAAGGCTTTTATTATAAGCTTTATACTGATCAAACTGCTTTTGACTAATGAAAACGTTTCATTTGGTTGGGCTTAGTGTTATAATGAGTCCATCATAAAGATAAGTCACTAGGGGGTGCTATTTTAGCTGAGACATACCCTTTGAACTTGAACAAGGTAATGCTTGCGAAAGGAAAGTGCAATACTAGAAGAGAATTTTAAGCTCCTTTTGACTTATTTGGGTTAGTTAAAAGGAGTTTTTTATGTTTACAAGATCTTCAAAATGGAATGTGAAATCTATTATTTTAGTCGCTTTAATTGGAATTATTATGGGGGTCATTTATACTTATGGTTTTAATAATATTTATAATGTAGCTAAAATTTCCTTGTTGCCAACTGGTTATGCTCCAGTAATGGATACTATCTTTTCAGGATTGTGGTACATGGCTGCGCCACTTGCGATGTATTTTGTGCCTACGCCTGGTTCAGGAACAATTGGTGAATTGCTTGCTTCAATTGTAGAAATGGCTATTGGAGGTCAATGGGGCGCATTAACTGTATTAGAAGGTTTAATTCAAGGAGCTACTAATGAAATTGGCTTTTTCCCTAAAAAATCTCGTTATCAAGCTTTTTCTTGGAGTAGCGTTTTAACCGGGGCATTTTTTGCTAGTATCGGCGGTTTTGTCCCATCATATTTTTTGTATGGTTGGTACAAGTATTCCATCAATCTTCAAATTGTAATGTTTATTACTGGTGTGATTTCTTCTCTTGTTTTTGATGGTGTTTTGGTAAAACTGATCACCAATCTATTTGAAAGATCTCTAAAACCGGTTATTCAATAGTAAGCAAAAAGCTAGGTATAAAACCTAGCTTTTATTAGTTTTTGTGAGTTCGATTTAAAACTGATCTAACCTTAGTAGTGAGCATATCAATAGCTACATTATTTTCTCCGCCTTCAGGAATAATAATGTCTGCATAACGCTTAGTAGGTTCAATAAATTGGTGATACATTGGCTTGACTGTAGTTAAATATTGATTGATTACAGAATCAAGAGAGCGGCCACGCTCCTTCATATCACGTTCTAGACGACGAATAAAACGAATGTCATCATCAGTATCTACATAAACCTTAATATCCATGAGATTACGAATTTCTTCGTTGAATAAAACCAAAATACCTTCTAGGATGATGATATCGGCAGGATTAATATGAACTGTTTTATCACTTCTAGTATGTTCAGTAAAATCATAAGTAGGCATTTCAATTGGTTTTCTGTGAAGCAATTGATTTAATTGAGCTTCTAAAAGTGGCATGTCAAAAGCATTAGGATGATCATAATTAATTTTTTGACGTTCTGACATTGGCAAACCAGTATTGTCTTTATAGTAAGAATCTTGGGTCATAATTACGATTCTATCATTAGCTTCAATTTGGTTTGCGATTTCATGTGCAATCGTAGTTTTACCACTTCCAGATCCGCCAGTGATCCCAATAATAATAGGTTTTTCAGGTTGATTCATTTGCAGCTTACTCCTTTTTGCATACTGTATATAATGATACTACATACGAATCCCTTTAGAAAAGGATTTTGAGGAGATGTAAGCACTTAAATTTTAATATTTTAGCTGAAAATTTAAAAAAGCTTGCTTTTTTTTCGAATTCTTATTAAAATTACTTTAGCAAAAACTAAAAAAGGCCATGAAAAAGAGGAGTAGATGATTTATCTTTCAAAGTGAGCTAGTGATAGTGAGAAACTAGTAAACCCTGAATCATTGAAAAACACTTTTTAGCAGCTCGCCGAAATAGTAAATCCTATAGTAAGCCGAGACGTCAACGGTACGTTATCAAGCCGCGAAAGCATTATTTGTGCTTGATTTTTTAAGTAGGTCTTTAATTAGACAATTTAGGTGGTACCGCGGAGAAGAAAGTCTTTCGTCCTGATTTACGGATGATTGACTTTTTTATTTACCTAATTTTAGAAAAATGGGACTTAAAGACGAATAAAAAGATGCTCTTGGGTATAGAATGTATCATTTTTTGAGTTGGATATAGTTTTTCTTTATTTTAAAAAAGGTTAGAATAGAACTATTATCGTATTTGGCTTTTTAATTTTAGCAAAGGAAAGGTAAAAACTTATGAGTGCAATTATAGATTTTAAGAATGTTGATAAGTATTATGGTAAATTTCATGCTTTAAAAGACATTAATTTAACAATTAATGAAGGTGAAGTTGTTTCTATTATTGGACCATCCGGTTCTGGTAAAAGTACTTTAATCCGTACAATAAACGGACTTGAAAAAATTAACAGCGGTCAATTAATTGTTACAGGCTATGATTTGGCTGATAAGAAAACCGATATTAACAAAATTCGTAAAAATGTAGGAATGGTTTTCCAACATTTCAATCTTTATGACAACCACACTGTTTTAGAAAATGTTATGTTGGCACCAAAGATCGTTTTAAAGCGTCCCGATGACGAAAATAAGAATATCGCTATGAAATATCTTGAAAAGGTTGGAATGGCTGATAAGATTGATTCTTACCCACGTCAACTTTCTGGTGGTCAAAAACAACGTGTTGCTATTGCAAGATCACTTGCAATGAATCCAAAGGTTATTCTTTTTGATGAACCTACAAGTGCGCTTGACCCTGAAATGATTCAAGATGTACTTGATGTTATGAAGTTTGTTGCTGACCAAGGAATTACTATGGTAGTAGTTACTCACGAAATGGGCTTCGCTAAAAAAGTAAGTAATCGTTTGATTTTCTTCGATTCTGGTAAAGTTTTAGAAGATAGAAAACCAGAAGAATTCTTTGATCATCCTAATACTGAACGTGCACGGGAGTTTTTGAGCAAGGTTATTTCAAAAGACTAGGATGAAAGATTATGAAAAAAGCAAAACGATATATTCTGCTGAGCATTGCATTTTTTGCTGTATTTGTTTTAGCAGGATGCCAAAACCGATTAGATGATACTTATCAAGATGTTGAACAAACAAAAACTATTTGTTGGGGAATTAGAGCCGACACTAGATTGTTTGGATTAACTAATATTAAAACTGGGAAAATTGAAGGATTTGAAGTTGATTTAGCTAATGCATTAACTAAGCAAATTCTTGGAAAGAACGGGAAAGCTGAATTTTTAACCACGACTGCTAACACTCGAATTCCGCTCTTGAAGAATCATAATATCGATGCAGTTTTAGCAACGATGACAATTACTCCAGAACGTGAAAAGCAAGTAAGTTTTAGTAAGCCATATTTCCCAGCTGGATCATCTTTGTTAGTTCCTGATGATAGTAAAATAAAAAATGTTCGCCAGTTAAATGGAAAAACTGTTTTGGCAGTCAAAGGAACTACAGCGGTTGACGATGTTCATAAGTTTGCTCCTAAGGCGCGAGTTTTGCAGTATGATGACTATGGCCAAGCTATGTCAGCTTTAAAAGCCAAGCAAGGGGTAGCTTTAACTACTGATAACGGATTGCTTGCGGGTATTGCACAAGAAAATCCAGGTTATAAAATGGTAGGTGGAGTTTATGTAAATGCTCCATACGGTATTGCCGTAAATAAAGGCCAAACTCGCATGGTTAAACACATTAATAAGGCTTTAGACGAATTAAAGAAAAACGGTACCTATGACCGCTTGATTAATAAGTGGTTTAAGGGTATACCAGGATTAAATGTTAAGGAGATGGAAAAATAATGTGGCAAATTATAACCGATAACTGGTCTAGTTTCTTAACTGGATTTTGGAATACAATTTTGTGTAGTATCATCGCCTTAATTTTTAGCTTGATATTAGGAGTTGTTTTCGCATTATTGGAAGTTGCTCCACCAAAATTTGGTAAAGTAGTTGCTAGAATCTATATTGCCGTCTTTAGAAATATCCCATTACTAGTAATTGTTATGATTTTTTACTTGATTGTTCCAAGATTCTTCATCAAACTTTCCGGTTTTGCGGCTGGAACAATTGGACTAACTTTATATACTTCCGCATTTATTGCTGAAACGGTACGTTCAGGAATTAACTCTGTTGGGGATGGTCAAATGGAAGGTGCCCGATCTAACGGAATGACTTATACTCAAGCCATGAGATACGTAATTTTGCCACAAGCTATGAAGATAGTTATTCCACCACTTGGTAACCAATTCATTAACTTGGTTAAGAACTCATCAGTTTTAGCCTTTGTTGCAGGATTTGATTTGATGTATCAAGCTCAATTAATTGCTTTTGCTACTTTTAGAACGATTGATACTTATGTGATCGTGGGAATCTTTTACTTGATTTTGACTCTCCCACTTAGTTATTACATGCGTCATTTAGAGAAGAAACTTGCAGACTAGTATTTAAAGAAAGGAAGAAAAATGGAAACTTTTATTCATGCTTATTCATGGATTGACATTCACTTCTTATTGCGAGGTTTGTGGGTTACAATCTATGTTTCGCTTATTTCAATTGTTTTAAGCTTTATTTTGGGCCTATTCTTAGGCTTAATTAGATATATGAAGATCAAATATGTTTCAGCTATTGTGGGTTTTATAGTTGATATCATTCGTAACTTGCCACTGTTGTTGATTATCTTCTTTACCTATTTTGGTCTACCACAGATGGGAATTGTCACGAATCCAACTACTGCATCGATTATTGCCTTGGTAATATTTGAAGGGGCAATGCTATGTGAGATCGTTAGAAGTGGAATTATCGCAGTTCCTGATGGTCAAATGGAAGGTGCTCGATCAAATGGTATGACCTTTGGTCAAGCAATGTATCACGTTGTTGTGCCACAGGCACTTCATAACATGATTCCGGCATTACTTTCCCAGTTTGTTTCTTTGGTTAAGGATACTTCACTTGCAACAATTATTGTGTTGCCAGAATTGTTATACCACGCTCAAATTATCTATAGTCAAAATACGACTTATTTAATTCCAATGTACGTAATTATTGCTGTAATGTACTTCATTGTATGTTTCTGCTTATCACAAATTGCTAATTACTTAAGTAAAAGATACGATTAATATTTTTCAAAAAAGGCTAACCGCATGTTATATTTATTGTGGTTAGTATTTTTTTGGGCAAAATTATGGATATTAATAAACAACTTACAGATTATGATCGAATTCAGTTAACAAAAAAAGCCTACGATGAATTAGAATTAGGCGAACAAGTTAAAGTAGGGAATTTTCACATCGGAACTGTCGTTAAGTCAGTTTATGCCGAAGATGGGATGCGTGCATTTGTCATCGCTAATTCCAATGAAATTACGATTCTATTTAAAGGTTCTTATGGCTTTGTGCGCGGTAATCCGCAGACTTGGCGAGATGAATGGCTAAGAACTAATTTGCCGATTTTGCTGGCGCTCCTCATTCGTGAACGTAAAATTCCCAGTCAATTAAAGACAGCGGCTCATTTTTTAAATAAAACAATTCTTCAATTTCCTCATGCCCATGTTTATATTTATGGCCATTCTTTGGGGTCAATCAATGCGCAATATGCATTAGCAAATTGTCGCCATCCTGAAAGAATTATTGCGGCATATTTGTATGAGGGGACGAATATCTGGCTACTCCTTAATCAAAACCAAAGGAGTAGAGTCGCAAAAATTAGATCGAAGATTTTTAATTATGTTGATATTTATGATCCAGTAACGCTGGGAATAACTGCCACTCATCATATGGTTGGAAAATTGCAGTATGTGGACAGTGTACCTTTAAATAATCCCATTAAGCAACATATGTGGGGCGGCTACCAATTTGATAAAAATGGCAAATTAAAATTACGTCCAATAGATGAGGCTTTTTTAACTGAAAGTCAAAATGAACATAAACTGTTAACCAAATCTAACGATTTAGCTAATTTAGTAGAAAGAATGGGGCAAAAGAACGAATTTAAGAAACTAGCTGAAGAAAAATTTCATACTTTAAGAAATAAATTTCCGGATCATAAAGGATGGGGTAAGCTGTCAGGATTGTTTGATAATACTAGTTTTATGAAGGATAAAGATGATGAATGAGGAACTAAATGCAATTTTGCAAAAACAAATAATAGGTAAAGATGATCCCCGATTTGAATTTTTTAGTGATGATTTTTATGGGGATTTTTATGATTTTTTCCTAAATTTGTTAAGGTTTAAGCAATTAACAAATCCTGATCTAGATTTAGATAATTTGAAATTGATTCTCTATTTAAATGTTCATCCTGACAGACATAATCTGATTGGGAAAATGACTTATTCTTATAAGCTGGGATTTGATTCTAAGCTAAATTTCTTAAAAGATGAATCAGAATTTTCTTTGAATGGATTAATGAAAGAAATTGGTGTTTCTCCTGATAGTGCTCAAGAATATGAAAGAGTTCAAGAGCAAATTTTGACAAAGATTAGTGACGCACTTTCCTCTAAAAATCAAAATGAACATATTGAACATTTCAATGTCTTGTTAGGACAAATTTTCCAAAAATACAATTTAAATAAAGACGGTATTTGCTATCGATTGCTAAAAAATAAGCTAGGAAACATCCTAGCCTATTTTTATTTGTCGATATGGATTTCAACCACGTGACGACTTTTATCAACAGTTAATGTGTAAGTTGTGTCAGTATCTTTTACTAATCGCTTAATCACAAATTCAACTTCTTCTTCACGGATACGTCGATCATGATTTTCTAACGCAATTCCGATTCCGGTATTACTTTCTGTATAAATTACGGAAGTATTGCCAAGAGAATACACTTTTACGTAAGTAGCGTTGGTTGTGTTGAGTTGACTGTGAACTAAATCCGCATAACTATTAGTTACATCAATTAAGTGCATACTTTCACCCGTTTCTTGTACTATTTACTTTTTACTTTTAACTTTAGTATACCCTAATTTAGAAGATATAAAGCAAAAAATATCTCAAAAAATATATAAAAAAAGGGATGATTAATATCCCTCTTTTGTAGTTGAAGTTTGAGTTTTCAGTTTTCAGAATTGTTTACTTCAACGGTTTCGTCTTTATCACTGATTGTGATTTGATCCTCGTTAACATCAGCGAGTAAATTCTTGCTGGTTGGATGATCAAGCTTGTAATCAGCCACCTTGTCTTCAATTTCTTCTTGAATAGTTCTACGAAGTGGACGAGCACCCATTGCTGGGTTAAATCCTTCATCAACAAGCTTTTCTTTGGCTTTTTCAGTAACATCAATGTGAAGACCTTGATCCTTAACCATATTATTAGTATTATCAAGCATCAAGTTAACAATTTTAATTAAATCTTCTTTGTCTAATTCATTGAACTCAATTACATCATCAAGTCTGTTTAAAAATTCTGGCTTGAAGAATTGAGTCATTGAATTTCTAGCAGATTCTTTTTCTTCATCACTATTTTCAGCTGCAAAGCCGACACTGGCGTTTTTAATGCCTTGACCAGCATTTGAAGTCATGATGATAATTGTATCCTTAAAGGAAACAGTTCTACCTTGCGAGTCGGTTAAACGACCGTCGTCGAGAATCTGTAAGAAGAGGTTCATTACATCTGGATGAGCTTTTTCGATCTCATCAAGTAAGATTAAGCTGTAGGGATTATGACGAACTTGTTCAGTTAATTGACCCGCTTCTTCATAACCAACATAACCAGGTGCAGAACCGATTAATTTAGAAACTGAGTATTGTTCCATGTATTCGGACATGTCAAAGCGAATCATTGCGTCACTTGAACCAAACATTTGCTTAGCAAGTTGTTTAGCAAGTTCAGTTTTACCCACACCAGTGGGGCCAACAAAGAGGAATGAGCCAATTGGACGACCAGACTTGTTAAAACCGATACGGTTACGACGAATAGCACGGGCAACCTTTTCAACTGCTTTGTTTTGACCAATAACATGACCTTCAAGATCAGAAGCCAAGTTTTGCAATTGGTTCTCTTCTTGTTTTTGGATATCACCAACAGGGATGTTGGTTTTTTCTTCAACAATCTTGTCCATGATCTTATCAGTAATGATAGGAGACTTGTCAGGGTCTACATTTTGATCCTTCATCTTATCATACTTTTCAATTTGATCACGGTAGTAAGCGGCCTTTTCATAATCTTCATTCTTCAAAGCATCTTGCTTCAGTTGTTGAGCTGCTTCAATACGTTCTTGCATCTTTTCCTTATCTACGTAAGGGATAGTTAAGTTCATTCTTGAACCAGCTTCATCTAAAAGATCAATAGCCTTGTCTGGCAAGAAGCGATCTTGAATGTAGCGAGCCGAAAGTTTAGCAGCCCCTTCAATTGCTTCATCAGTATATTTTACATGGTGGTAATCTTCATAGCGCTTTTGAATACCTTTAAGAATTCGAATAGTTTCGTCAATTGAAGGTTCTTTAACTTCAACTGGTTGAAAACGTCTTGCTAAAGCCGAATCCTTTTCAATATCGCGGTATTCCTTAATGGTAGTAGCACCTACTAATTGAAGTTCCCCACGGGCTAAAGCTGGTTTAATAATGTTACCAGCGTCCATACCACCTTCAGCGTTACCGGCTCCAACAATTTCGTGGATTTCATCAATAAAGAGAATGACATCATTTCTTGATTGAAGTTCCTTAATCAATTGTTCCATTCTTTGTTCGAATTGACCACGGATTCCAGTACCTTGTACAAGAGAAACTACATTCAATGAAATGATCTTTTTATCTTGTAACTTAGCAGGAACTGAACCATCAACAATTTGTTGGGCTAATCCTTCTACTACGGCAGTTTTACCAACACCAGCTTCACCGATTAAAACTGGGTTGTTTTTAGTTCTTCTGTTTAAAATTTCAATTACACGAGCGATTTCTTGATCACGGCCGATAACAGGATCAATCTTGCCCCGTTTAGCCAGAGCAGTTAAATCTGTACCATATTGATCAAGGAGGGAACGACCACCTTGGCCGCCACCATTTCCGCCTCTTCCCATTTGCATTTCGGGACCATTATTATTCATATTATTAGCGGCATTGCGATTATTTCCATTTAATGCATTAAATAAGTCATCAAAGTCGCCAAAGAATTCATTATTGTTGTTCATATTTATATTTCCTTGTTCGTTTCTTAACTTTTGATAGCATTGTTGACATAAATCAATTTCTCGGCTCTGACCATTCACTTTTGTAAAAAGATGAATGGCAGCAGGGCGTTTATTACAATTTTGACAAAGCAATAGTTTTTTACCGCCTTTCGCTTAGAGTTTCAATAGAATTGTATAATTAGCACTCTTTAATGTCAAGTGCTAAACGGCAAAAAGCTTATTTTTTGTAAGAAAAAATGTGATAATGCTTTCAAAAAATAGTAATATTTTAGAAAAAAGAATATATAATGTAGAATTTAATGATAAAAAATTATAAACTTTTTAAAAGTGTGGTGATAAAATAATGGATTATCAAAAAATTCTTGACCAATTGGTCAATAAAGAGTTGAAGGAATATAAAGTTGAAGCGAATAACGCTTTTGAATTTCAAAAAACTCTAAGAAATTACGAAAAACGACAATCAATAACAGGGAAAGCCCAACGAGGTGGAAGCATTATTTATACCGCTGTAAATAGCGATGATTAAATAATGAAAACTGTTACATAATGGTTGTGCAATTCGTGAAAAAATGATAATCTAGTACCGAATAGGTATTTATTACCAGTTTTAATTTTTCGATTTTAAAGGAGATATTCACAATGGAAAAACGCGATTTTCATATTATTGCAGAAACAGGTATTCATGCACGTCCAGCTACTTTGTTAGTACAAGCAGCTTCAAAGTTTGGTTCAGACATTAACTTGGAATACAACGGTAAGTCTGTAAACTTGAAGTCAATCATGGGCGTTATGTCACTTGGTGTTGGTCAAAATGCTGACGTTACTATCACTGCTGAAGGTGACGACGAAAAGGACGCATTAGACGCAATTGCAGATACTATGAAAAAAGAAGGTTTAGCTGAATAATGACCAAGACTTTAAAAGGGATTGCCGCAAGTGACGGTATTGCCGTTGCTCCAGCATATCTTTTGGTAGAGCCTGATCTTTCATTTGCTAAAAAGACAGTAGATTCAGTTGAAGATGAAGTAGCTCGCTATAAGAAGGCTATTGCAGATTCAACTGCTGAAGTTGAAAAAATTCGTGATACTGCTAAGAAGAGCTTGGGTGAAGAAGAAGCTCAAGTTTTCGAAGCACACCTCATGATCTTGAATGACCCAGAATTTACTGGCGCTATTGAAAATGAAATCAAGAGCCAAAAGATTAATGCCGAAGCTGCACTTGATGAAACTGCACAAAAGTTTATCTCAATTTTTGAATCAATGACAGATAATCCATATATGCAAGAACGTGCAGCTGATGTACGCGATGTTTCAAAGCGTATTATGGCCCACTTACTTGGTAAAGAATTACCAAATCCAGCTTCAATTGATCATGAAGTTGTTGTTGTAGCTCACGACTTAACTCCAAGTGACACTGCTCAACTTAACAAGAAATATGTTAAGGGTTTTGTTACTGATATTGGTGGTCGTACTGCTCACTCAGCAATTATGGCTCGTTCACTTGAACTTCCAGCTGTTGTTGGTACTGATTCAATCACTAAGGATGTTGAAAATGGTCAAATGTTAATCGTTGATGGCCTTGATGGTGATGTAATCATTGAACCAACTGAAACTCAAATTGCTGAATACAAGCAAAAAGGTGAAGACTTCTTAAAGCAAAAAGCTGAATGGCGTAAATTAAAGGACCAACCTTCTGTTACTGCTGATGGTAAGAAGTTTACCATTGCTGCTAACATTGGTACTCCAAACGATATGCCAGGTGTTCACGAAAACGGTGCTGAAGCTATTGGTTTATACAGAACTGAATTCTTATACATGGATTCTTCAGACTTCCCAACCGAAGATGATCAATTCGAAGCTTACAAGAAAGTTATCGAAGGTATGAACGGTAAGCAAGTTATCATCAGAACTATGGATATTGGTGGTGACAAGCATCTTGACTACTGGGATTTACCAGAAGAAATGAACCCATTCTTGGGTGTTCGTGCTATTAGACTTTCACTTAAGAACGAAGAAATTTTCCGTACTCAATTAAGAGCTTTGCTTCGTGCTTCTGCATACGGTAAGCTTGGTATCATGTTCCCAATGATTGGTACTTTAGATGAATTACGCAAGGCAAAAGCTATCTTAAATGAAGAAAAGGATAAATTGGTTAAGAAGGGCGTTAAGATCGGTGACGACTTACAAGTTGGTATGATGATCGAAGTTCCTGCTGCAGCTGTTTTAGCTGACCAATTTGCTAAGGAAGTTGACTTCTTCTCAATTGGTACTAACGACTTGATTCAATACACTATGGCTGCTGACCGTGGTAATGACAATGTTTCATACTTGTACCAACCATATAACCCATCCGTACTTCGTTTGATTAAGCACACTATTGATGGTGCTCATGAAAACGGCATTTGGTGTGGTATGTGTGGTGAAGCTGCTGGTGATAATATCATGTTCCCAATTTTACTTTCAATGGGACTTGATGAATACTCAATGAGTGCAACTTCAATCTTGCGTATTAGAAGCTTGATGAAGAAGCTTAACACTGAAGATCTTAAGGAATTAGCTAACAAGGCATGTTACGTTTCAGAAACTGCTGAAGAAAACGAAAAGTTAGTTGAAGACTTAATGAAGAAGCTTATCAAGTAGCTTACTTGTAAACAAAAAGAAGATTAGGTAATTAATTGCCTGATCTTCTTTTTTTGACCGGAGTAATTATAAACTTATGGTTTAATCAATAAAAATTTCACAAATAATTCACCCTTTACCGTTATTATTAGATATAACAAGTGATTCAGTGAAATCTTAAAAAGAACAACTTATAAAAAGAAAACCAATGTGTTATACTTGTTAATGAGTTGAGGGAAGTTAATGCTTGTTCTAAGGAGCGTGAGCTTATGGTAAATTTATACGTATCACCAAGTTGTACTTCATGTCGTAAAGCGAAGGCATGGTTGAATAAACATGACATTCCATATAAGGAAAGAAACATCTTCTCAGAGCCACTTACGAAGGCTGAATTGCTTCAGATTCTTCGTATGACTGAAAACGGGACTGAAGAAATAATTTCTACACGCTCAAGGGCTTTTCAACAACTCAAAGTTAACTTAGATGATTTATCAATTTATCAATTGCTTGATTTAATTGAAAAGAATTCAAGTTTGTTGAGAAGACCGATTATTATGGATGATAGAAGACTTCAGGTTGGATATAACGAAGATGAAATTCGTCGCTTCCTACCACGTAAAGTACGTCGTTTAGAACTTGCAGAAGCTCAAAAGATCGCCGACTTGTAAAAAGGGCGATAAAAGCGCTAGTTTTCAAGACTAACGCTTTTATTTTATCTGAAAAGTACGCTACAATAAAAGAGATTCCACTGATGGGGGTGACAATCATGGAAGTTAATCGTATAGATGAAAATACTATTCGAGTTAGAATTGATAAAAAAGAACTTGAAGATCGTGGCTTAAAAGTTTTAGATTTACTAGGGGATAAAGGAAAAATTCAACGTTTCTTTTATTCCATTCTTGATGAAGTAGATACTGATCATACTTTTGGAAATAATGTTCCAGTAACTTTCCAGGTAATGCCTAATAATGGAGGTCTTGATCTCTTGATTAGTAAAGTAAATGGAATGAAACCTGGTGATTTTCAAAAGATGTTGAAACCAGAAGCCGCTGAAAATTCAATGGATCAACAAGAGGCTAAAGATAAACCTCAAGCACCGCACTTCTTTGATTTAAATCCAAAAGATGATGATAAAGTGAATCTATCAGATCCTAATTTGGTTGATGAAGAAGAACTTTCTGATAGCGAAATAGAGGAATTTTGGAAATTTCAAAATCATCATGCTTATGAATTTGACGATTTGGGTGCTTTGATTGAATTAGCCGATAACTTAAAAGTGAATGATTTGGCCTCAAGCTTGTATTATGAAGATGGCAAATACTACTTAGAGTTAGCATTTCTTAATGAAATTTACCCTGAATTAAAACCAGCGGATGCTTGGGCTATCGCCAATGAATACGGCATCAATATTAATGATGAAAAGTTAGATGCGATTAAGCGTACCAGCAAATGCATTTTATATCGAGATGCATTAAATAGTATTAGAACTTATTTCTGTAAAGCATGTTAACAACAAATAAAGGACGAGAGAAATCTCGTCCTTTTTTGCGTACTTAATTACGGGGCGATAATTTTGTACGCAGCAATGTTAAATAAAAGATTAGTAACTGCCGTTAATGAGGCTCATTTAGTGATGACCAATCAAAAGGGATTGAATTATGAAGACTACCGCTGTCCACGCTGTAGTAAAAGAATGATGTTAGTGATTTCTCAACAAAAAATGCCATTTTTTAAACATTTAAATAAAATCCATAATATGATGGGAGAAAAAGAAGAACACCATCATTCGAAAATGATGCTTAAATCTGCGCTAACGGCTGCGGGATTTAATGCGCAAGTTGAAATTCCATTAGCCGATGGTCAAATTAGAGCCGATGTGTTGGCTTCACCTAAATTAGCATTTGAAGTTCAATGTGCTCCTTTGAGTACGGAAGAATTTAATCATCGACATGCTCTATATCAGCAAGTGGGGATTACTGATATTTGGATTGTGGGTCAACGTCACTACTTAAAGGACAAAATAAAAACGACACAATTGATATTCATGAGAGAAAATCAATCGTGGCGTCAATATTTTTTGGAAATTGATCCAACACAGGATCAATTTCGATTAAAATTTAATATTTTACAAGAACCCGTTACACGCAAGCTACATTATCAAATAGCAAGCTTTGATTTGGATGATCTTGGAATTCAAAAATTTTGGAACTTTAAACCTAATTTTAATGTCTATCATGTTAATCCAAATTTGCAGCGCGAGTATTTACAGACTCAAATTAAGCAAAAAAGCAAATTAGGATTAGAGATTGCCAAAAAACTTTATCAAAAACATCTTTCTTTAGAATCTTTACCTAATGCACCCTTTGAGAAGTGGCGCAAACCTGGAGACATCGATAGCGTAAGTCAATATTTAGATTAATCGTAAATGATTATTTGAAAACATTTTGTCGTAAAATGAAGGTTGTTCAATAATTTTACGTTCAGGGATTAACAAACTGACTAGATCATCATGTTTGAGTGTTCCTTCCAGTAAAATTCCACAACTTTCATCATTTTCTTTAAAAATCACAGTAGTTGGAGTCTTAGTAATATTCCATTGTTCTGCTAATTTTTGATCTTGATGGATGGAGTCATTAATATAATCACCATCTTTTACACTATTTATCTTTTTTAAATTTAAACCCAATTCATCAATTACCTGACCTGGTAATTCAATGTTATATTGTGAGCAATCTTTACATAATTTTTGTTGAAGAGTAAAGATAAATTTTCTAGCCTTCTTATTACCATATGTTAGCTTAATTGCATGGTAATCTTGGAGAGCCCTCGTGGTAGCCATTGTGTATTTAGATAATTCAATGACGTTTTGAGATTCTTTACGTCTACGAAAAACATCTTCCTTGATTGCATTAATATTCGTAATAGGGACGAAATGATAACATGCATCAACGTCTAGCTCTTTTATTGTATCTTGAATTTGCTTTTCAATGTCATAGCAATAGATGCCAATTGGGTTGATAAAGAGAAAAATTTCATACATATTAAAACACCTTTGTTGAATAATTTATTCATTGATACTTTAGCAAATGACAAATTGATAAACAAAAAATATGCTTATATACACCTACACTATATTCTAATATATCATTTTAACCCTGATGAGCAAACGCACGTCCAATTTTACTTTGATTAGTGTTTGAATTTGTTTGTTTAAAGTTATATTCTTTTTCAAGCATTAATAAGACTTTTTTGATAAGTGCAGGATCAGTATTTTCGATCTCTAGTTCATAGTCTTCAAATCCATCGGGGTAAGAAGTGGCATCTAGGGTTAATTCGCAATTTTCTGGTCCATTTAGTAAAATACGCTCAGTTTTACTCCATGTCAATAAATGATATTTTTGCGTGCTGAAATGTTTAGATAAATAAGCTCCCACTGTTCCAGTAAAGGTTATTTCTTCATCGTTAGAAGCTTGCTTAACTAAAGATTTAGCTTGCTGTAATTCTAGTTTATCATTTATTTCAATAACTTCATGGAATTTGCTTTGAACGGGACGCAAATCAGGGACTTTTAATGTTTGTTCGGCATGATCCTTGAAAATTCTAATTCTCAAAGCTATCTTGTGATGTTTTAAAAGACTCTTAGTAGTATCAAAATAATAGTTTTCTTGTTTAAAGTCGGCCTTTACGGGAAAGGCTTTAACAATGTTTTGATAAACGGTTTTTGATAAAATTGTTTTTGCTTCAATTTCGCGATTTTGTGTCATTTTAAAATTCTCTCCAATCTTTCTTTTATTATTATATGGTAAAATGTGAGTGTTTGGTTAAGAAAGGAATTTTTTCTCATGGACATAGATTGGGATAACTTTTTATGGCCTTATACTGAGGCTGTACGTGAACTTAAAGTTAAATTTCGTTCTCTTAGACAGAGTTTTTTGACAAAAGGTGAACATTCACCGATTGAATTTGTAATTGGTAGAGTTAAAACGGTGGACTCTATTAAAGAAAAAATGACCCGAAGAGTAATTAGTCCTGAAGTAATTGAAACGGATATGCAGGATATTGCGGGAATTAGAATCGTGTGTCAATTTGTAGATGATATTTATAATGTGGTAGATTTAATCCATGCGCGGGATGATATGGAAGTAATTGAAGAGCGCGACTACATTAAAAACGCCAAACCATCAGGATATCGCTCCTATCACATGGTAATTTCTTATACAGTTTATCTTCCTGAGGGACCTAAAAATTTAATCGCAGAAATTCAAATTAGAACCTTGGCGATGAATTTCTGGGCAACCGTTGAACATACTTTGAATTATAAATATCAAGGGTCTTATCCAGAAGATATTTCTCAACGATTAAAATCAACTGCTGAAGCAGCTTATAAATTAGACGAGGAAATGTCCTCAATCAAAGACGAAGTCCAAGAGGCGCAGAAGATTTTTACAAGAAATAAAGGCAAGGAAAAATCATGAGGGTAACGATTGCGCATAATAACAATGAAAAGACTTTAAAGGTTGTTAAGCATTTAAGAGAATGTTTAGAAGAAAAAAATGTAGTCTTTGATGCTAAATATCCAGATGTTGTAATTACAGTCGGAGGGGATGGAACGTTAATTAATGCTTTCCATCGTTACGAAAATCAAGTTGATTCCATTAGATTTATTGGTGTTCACACTGGACATTTAGGCTTTTACACTGATTGGCGCAATTATGATGTTGAAAAGATGGTGGATGCACTCACTCTAAGAAAAGCTGAATCAGCTAAATATCCGTTATTGGAGGTTAATTTAATTACTGAATCCGGTGAAGAAAAGAGATACTTGGCCCTTAATGAATCTGCGGTTAAGCGAGTTTCACATACTTTAGAAGCTAACGTTTATATTGATGATCAATTATTTGAAAATTTTCGTGGAGACGGTCTTTGTGTATCAACTCCAACCGGTTCGACTGCTTATAGTAAATCTTTAGGTGGAGCAGTAATTCATCCCCGCTTAAAAGCATTGCAGATGACAGAAATTGCTTCAATTAATAATCGGGTGTTTAGAACTTTATCTGCTCCGATTGTAATTGCACCTGATCAATGGATTACGATTGTTCCTAATTCAGATCATTTTGTAATGACTATTGATGGTGAAAGAATTGATGTACGCAATGCTAAGAAAATTGTTTATCGTATTTCAGGGCATGTGATTCAATTTGATCGCTTTGGTCACCACCATTTTTGGTCACGTGTTCAGGATGCGTTTATTGGTGAGAACAATGGCAATCTTTAAATTAACAGTAAAAGAAAGAGACCCCAAAAAATTAGGGGCCTTTTTACTTAAGAATGGTTTTTCCAGGCAAGCTTTAAATAAATCAAAGCATCATCAAGGGATGATTTTAGTAAATCATAAACGTCGCTATACAAGTTATAACTTAAAAGAAGGCGATGAAGTTATTTTTGTAAGTGGCAAGGAAAAAGAAAATCCTTGGTTAAAGCCGTCTTATGGTCCCCTAAAGATCGTAAAAGAAAGTAAAGATTATTTAGTGGTTAACAAAGATGCAGGCGTACTTTCAATTCCTTCGCGTTATGAAGATGATGATGCAGTGGTTAATCGAATGCTAGGATATTTTGAAAATAAGGGTGAGACAGCAGTTAAGCCACATGTGATCACTAGATTAGATCGCAATACATCTGGTTTGGTTTTAGTTGGAAAAAACCCAATTGCACATGCCCGTTTTAGTAAATTGAGCAAAGATATTTTTATTAAAAAATACCATGCAATTGTTCATGGAAATTTTGCTTTAAATGAATTGATAGGTATAGTTGATAAACCAATTGGCAAGATCAGTGATGGAGTTAAACGAGGAATAGTTTCATCTGGCCAAAGTGCTCAAACTAAATATCGTGTGCTCGATCAAGTAGAGGATGCAAGTTTAGTTGAGTTGCAGCTTCTTACCGGCCGAACTCATCAAATTAGGGTGCATATGCAGGCCATTGGCCATGTTTTGTATGGAGATGAATTATATGGAGCAGAGGATGATTTTGAACGTCAGGCCTTAAATTGCTTTTATTTACAATATCCAGATCCATTTGGGGATGAAGAAATCATTGTTAAAATTGATGATCCACTTGATATGCAGAGATTATGGATGAAGCTCAAAAGGTGAGCTTTATTTTTTTAGATAAGGGTAAAGTTAAATAAGAATAAGTAAAAAGCATTGATATTTGAAATCGATTTCAATAGAATTAAGGGTGAAGATGAAATGCTATATTTAGACAGAGAAGAGGATACATATGTATTATTCTAATGGTAATTATGAGGCTTTCGCAGACACTCAAAAGCCGGAAGGTGTAGATAATAAATCAGCTTATATTATTGGTAGTGGATTAGCAGGGCTCGCTGCTGCAGTCTTCTTAATTAGGGATGCTAAGATGAAGGGTGACAAGATTCATATCTTAGAAGAACTTCCTGTAGCTGGTGGTTCCCTTGATGGAACCGACCGTCCTAATGCAGGGTTTGTGGTTCGCGGGGGCCGTGAAATGGAAAACCACTTTGAATGTTTATGGGACATGTATCGTTCAATTCCAAGTTTGGAAGTACCGGGGGCTTCATATTTGGATGAGTATTATTGGCTTGATAAAAAAGATCCTAACTCTTCAAATTGTCGTTTAATTTATAAACGTGGCAATCGTTATCCTACTGATGGAGAATATGGTTTAGGTAAATGCTCTAAAGAAATTGTGAAATTGATTATGACCCCTGAAAGTGAAATTGAAGGTAAAACCATTGAAGATTTCTTTAGTGATGAATTTTTTGAAACTAATTTCTGGGCATATTGGTCAACGATGTTTGCCTTTGAAAAATGGCACTCACTAGCTGAAATGCGCCGTTACTGCATGCGTTTTATTCATCATATTGATGGATTGCCTGATTTTACTGCTTTAAAGTTTAATAAGTATAATCAGTATGAATCAATGGTTAAACCTGTCTTAGCTTACTTAAAAGATCATGGCGTCCATATTGATTATGATGTTCATGTAGATAACGTAATTGTTGACCATAAAGATGGCAAGAAGATTGCTAAAAAGATTGTCATGACCAAAAATGGTAAGCAAAGTGATATCGATTTAACTCCTGATGATTTAGTATTTGTAACTAATGGCTCAATTACTGAATCTTCAACTTATGGGGATCAAAATAATCCTGCTCCAATTACGCATAAAAAGGGCAGTTCCTGGAAACTCTGGGAAAATTTAGCTGCACAAGATAGTGACTTTGGTCATCCCGATGTCTTTTGCGAGGATATTCCAGAACGTAGTTGGTTTGTTTCTGCTACTACTACGATGAAAACTAAGAAATTAGCTCCATATTTTGAACGTTTAACTAAGAGAAGTCTTTATGATGGTCGTGTAAATACAGGTGGTATTGTAACAATTATGGATTCTAATTGGGGACTTAGTTTTACAATTCACCGTCAGCCTCACTTTAAGAGTCAAAAGCCAAACGAAATTGTAATTTGGATCTATGCTCTTTATTCTGATACCGAAGGAAATTATATTAAAAAGAGAATAGTAGATTGCACAGGTAAAGAAATTTGTGAAGAATTACTTTATCATTTAGGTGTCCCAGTTGAAGAAATTGAAGAAGATGCTAGTGAAGAAAACATGAACACTGTTCCAGTTTATATGCCATACATTACTAGTTACTTTATGCCACGTCGTGATGGTGACCGTCCAGCAGTAGTGCCTGACGGCTCCGAAAATATTGCATTTATTGGTAACTTTGCGGAAAGTCCAACTAGAGATACTGTCTTTACTACCGAATATTCAGTTAGAACTGCAATGGAAGCTGTATATACCTTATTGAATGTAGATAGAGGTGTTCCTGAAGTATTCGATTCAATTTTTGATATTCGTCAATTATTACGAGCAATGTACTATATGTCTGATAAGAAAAAACTTGTTGATCAAGAGATGCCTCTTCCAGAAAAAATAGCTCTTAAATCGGGGATGAAGAAAATCAAAAAGACTTGGGTAGCAGAACTCCTTAAGGAAGCTAACTTGATTTAAGCAAAAAAATAAGTTTCGCACATGAAGTACGAAGCTTATTTTTTATGCTTTTTGAATTTTCGTGTAACTACTACAAATGAAATAGCTAATAGAGCAATTACAATAATTGCAATCCCGGCTTTAATTAAACGTTGACCATCTAAATGTAAAATTGAGTCACCACCGTAAGCGTAGAGGTAAGCAAATGGAATAGTTCCAATTAAAATGGGAATAAGGCGTTTTTTTCGAGTTTTATTGATAAGTAAGTTTGCATAGCTAACTGTGGCACTTGGGATGAATGGAATCATATAGCCAAAAATTAGGCCGATTTGCTGATAACCTTCAGCTGACATTAAGAGGGTATAGATTTTGCTATGTTTTAATTTGTCTGGATTATAGAGTTTACGTAAAAGTTGCATTAAAACAAACTGTCCAATTACATCTCCCACCCAGTTAATGCCAAAACCAATCGCTGGACCATAGAGAATACCATTAAGCACGCAAAAAATCCCATTTGATAAACCCGGAATAGCTACACACACCACATTCAAGATAAATAAAAAGGCTAGATCCTCAATGCCATGACTGCGCACCATTTTGATTAATAATTTTTCATTATGTGGATCAAAATGCATCAGAAGCTTGATTTCAGGTTGAAAATTTAAATATAGTCGATATAAAACTAAGAGCCCAAGGAATATTCCTAGAATAAATAAAATTATCCTAAGAGCACGTTTTTTAAGTTTCAAAATTCCACCCCCTCTTAGTTGTTATCTCTATTTATTTTACCGTAACAAAAAAGCGTTGACTATAGTCAACGCTTTGAATAATTATCTTGCAAAGATAGTTCCAACGATGATAACCACAATACCTAAAATGATTCTGTACCAACCAAATGGCTTGAAGTTATGAGTTTGAACATATTTAAGTAAGAATTTGATTGAGATGTAAGCTACGACAAATGATACAAGCATCCCAACCAGCAAAACTGCTAATTGATTACCAACAAAGGCATGGCCTCCCATGACATACTTGCCAAGTTTAAGGAGAGAAGCTCCGAACATTGTTGGAATTGCTAAGAAAAATGAGAATTCTGTTGATACATATCTTGATGCTCCTAATAACATAGCACCCATGATCGTTGCACCAGATCTTGAAGTACCTGGAATTAAAGAAAGTACCTGGAAGCATCCGATGAAAAAGGCCATCTTATAGCTTAATTTGTTTAAATCAACTAAGCTAGGTTTTTTCTTTTCATAGTAGTCTTCCAAAATGATGAACAAGATACCATATACAATTAAAGTGGTAGCAATAACTTGCCAAGTAGTCATATGTTCATCTAGCCAATCATTTAATGGTAATCCAATAATTACTGACGGAATAACAGCAATGATAACTTTAAACCAAAGTTGCCAAGTCTGTTGTTGTTCCCTATGACTTTTGGAAGGAGCGAAAGGATTAAGTTTATTGAAATAAATCAGAATCACACTCAAGATGGCTCCAAGTTGAATCACAACCATGAACATATTGATGAAACTAGTGGGTTGATCAAGCTTAATGAAATAATCAGCTAGATAAAGGTGACCGGTGGAGGAAATAGGAAGGAATTCAGTGATACCTTCAATAATTCCTAGAATAATCGCTTTAATAATGTCTAACATAAGTTACTCGTTTTTTCTCCTTACTTAACAAAAAGTACTCTTGTTCCTTCAGGAACAGGGATGTTTTTTTGAATTGGTGTCAAACTACCGTCTTCCTCATTTCTTGAATAAAGGGTAGCATTGTCTGTATTTTGATTAGCAACAACTACGTATGTTTCACTCTCATCCCAATTAAAGTCTCGAGGAAAAGATCCAAATACTGAAATGCGCTGAACCAATTTTAAAGTGTGATCGGCTTGGACTGCAAAAACGGCAATTGAATCATTTCCACGGTTAGAAACATAAATAAATTTGCCGTCAGCGCTAATTTTAACGGCAGCAGCACCATTATGCTCATTCCAATCACTAGGAATAGTAGAGTAGGTGGTAATATCTTTAAAAGTCCAATCATTTTCGTTGAACTTTACCACGTTAATCTGACTTGATAATTCACCCACTACATAGAAGTAATTTCCATCTTTTGAAAATACAAGATGGCGATCGCCGAAGCCTGCTTCATTTTTATAAGTTGCCAAGTGTTTAAGCTTATTGTCTTGATTTAAACGATAAAAATCAACGGTATCGTTTCCTAAATCACAGCTTACTAAATTGCCTTGAGGAGTTTCATCAAAATAGTGGGGATGAGCACCATCGGCTTGTTCTTTTCTAGGACCTAAGCTGCTATTTTGATGAGTTACCGTATCTAAAAGAGTTAATTTTCCTTCATCATTGTAACTAAAGACAGATAATACAGCCGTATGATAGTTTGCAGTATAAAGAAGTTTCTTTGCTGGATTAATTCCAATATATGCTGGACTAGAGCCAGGAGTTAAATAAGTATCTACTTCTTCATAGTTGCTATTATTTAATTTAAAAGTGCTGATTCCTCCTTGGTCGCCAGCATTATTAATTGCAAAAATTAAATTACCATCTTTTTGAAAATAAGTTGGTCCACCAATTTCAATGATGTTTTTTGCTTCATCTAGGTGAGGTTGATCATTATTTTCAAATGGTAATTCATAAATACCTTTTGAGTTATTTTTTGTATAGCCACCAATTAATACCTTCATGATTACCTCCGTATATCATTTACATTAATAGCTTCAATCAGTATACCATGCAGAAAGAATAAAAAAATCAATTTTTAAGTGAAAGCACTTTAAAAATTGATGGCTAAAATTAGTTAAGCGCTTTTTCTTATGGTACAATTTTAATAAAAGGAGCGAATATATTATGAAATGGATATCAACTATTGAAAAAATTGGTAAAAAAGCTGTCGATTCTAAAGATGGCATGGTAATCTTATTTGGTGAGGGTGCAAATGAAGATTTGAAAGATGTTTCCATCATTCAAAAATTTAATCCATCTACACCTATCAACAGTTTTATTTTTAAGAAGGGAGATACCGTTACTATCGATGGTCAAACATATGTTGCAAACTATGTTGGACCAATGGTTGAAAGCAATATGAAAGCTTTAGGACACGCAACCTTCTTCTTCAAGCGTCCTGTTCCAAAAGCTCCACTTGCTAATGCGTTTATTTTGATCCAGATGTTCAACAACCTTTACCAGACTTTAAAGTAAATGATGAGATTGTTTACGAACATATTTAACGGAATAGTGTATGGAAAATAAAAGAAAGCGAACTCATAGAACCGTTTTTGAAAAATGGTTTTTGAATAATCGCTTTAGTATTATTTTAGTGAATATCTTATTGTTCTTCCTGATTATTTGGGTGTTCAATAAGATATCTTTTGTTTTAAACCCTGCGTGGTTATTTTTTAGTGCTATTCTGCCACCATTGCTGCTGGCAGTTATTCAGTACTATATTATGAATCCACTTGTTGATATTCTAGAAAAAAAGCTCAAAGTACCACGAGTGCTAACGATAGTAGTTTTATTCATAATAGTAATCGCAATTTTAATTTGGATTATCAATACTTTAATTCCAATTGCTCAGGGACAAATTAATGCTTTAATTAAAAATTGGCCTCATATTTGGAATGATTCAACTAATGCCGTCCAAGAGGCATTACGAGATCCGAGATTACATTCTGTAAAGAGTAATTTGCAAAGTATGGTTGATAATGCGCAAAAGACCTTATTTAGATCTGGTCAAGATGCTTTTAATACGACCTTAGGAAATATCACATCAGCTGTGAATATTATTACTATGGTGGGGATGACCTTACTTACTGCTCCATTTATTTTATTCTTTATGTTAAAAGACGGTCATCAATTAAGACCATATATTACTAAATTTGCGCCTCAAAGATGGCAAGAAAGTTTTAGCAAACTTTTGTATGATATCAATTATGCCTTAGCTTCATATATTCGTGGTCAAATTACAGTTGCATTTTGGGTTGGCGTAATGTTTTCAATTGGGTATACTGTTGTAGGTTTACCTTATGGACTTGCCTTGGCTATTTTAGCGGGATTTATGAATTTAATTCCTTATTTTGGAACGTTTATTGCATTCATTCCGGCCTTAGCGATTTCCATTATGTCTTCAACTTCAATGTTGATTAAGGTATTAGTTGTATTTATGATTGAACAGACAATTGAATCAAGATTGATTAGTCCTTTAGTAATGGGAAATAAACTAGAAATGCATCCTATTACTACAATTTTAGTTTTGATTGGCGCCAGCTCTGTATGGGGATTATGGGGTGTGATTTTTGGTATTCCAATTTATGCCATCTTGAAGATTATTGTCTCACGCGTGTACAATTATTATCGGAGAGAGTCTGAAGTTTTTGATGATGAAGACATTCACCTTGCTTCTCCAACCACGGGAGAATCAGAAAATAAAAAGTAAACAATTTATATTATAAGCGTGGTTAGTAGCCATGCTTTTTAGTTAAGAGGAAAAATTATGACAAATCATGTTGTGTTGTATGAACCAGTGATGCCCGCTAATACGGGAAATATTGCGCGTACTTGTGCGGGCACAAATACAGTATTAGATTTAATTGAGCCATTGGGCTTTCAAATTGATAATAAGCGAATGAAGCGTGCAGGTCTTGATTATTGGGATAAAGTTGATGTAAGAATGCATGATGATTTGGATGCGTTTTTGAAAACTTTAAAGCCAACGGATGAAATGTATCTGATTTCAAAGTTTTCATCTAAAAACTATGTTGATGTTGACTATACCGATCCTAATAAGGATTACTACTTTGTGTTTGGTAAAGAAACTACTGGTTTGCCAGAAACTTTTATGCGTGAATATTATGATCGTAACTTGAGAATCCCAATGTCTGACAATATTCGTTGCTATAATTTATCTAATTCCGTAGCCATGGTCTTGTTGGAAGCACTTCGTCAACAAGGATTTCCTAATATGGAAACTACACACCACTATAAAAATGATAAACTAAAGGATAATTATAATCGTCCAGAAAGATATGAACGAAATTTAGGAAAGGATAATTAATAATGGAATTTAAAAAAGAAACCCCAGTTATGGTGAGAGCATTTCATTACGATTTAAATGAAAAGCCAGAAAATGATAATGAAGTAAACGTAGCTATCAAGCCAGTTGATAAACAAGATGAAAACGGTAATATTATTAAGCCTAAAGACGGCAATTACTATGAAGTAGGGGTTGTATTTGAAGTAGCACCTGTTCCTGGAGACTTTACTGTAAGTGGGTTGATTACCCAGATCGTTCAAATTAAGGATTACCAGGGTAAAGGTGATGATCTTGAAAGTAACGATTATAAATTACTTTCAAGACCATTAGTGGAATACATTGAAACTTTGACTTATGAAGTTACTCAAGTTACCTTGGATCAACCGGTTAATTTGAACTTTAAGGCTAATTTTTAATAGTGATTAGGTGAAGAAATGCCTAAGAAAAAGAAAACAGTCAAAAAGAGCAAAAGAAATTATAAAAAGAAGAAACAAGAAAGTTTATCTTGGGCAATTGCTGGAATTGTCCAAATTGTTTTGGCAATTTTAGCGATTACTAAAGTAGGAACTTTAGGAAAACAAGTTGCCAACTTAATTAGAGTGTTTTTTGGAGATTCATATTTGCTAGCGAGTGGTTTGCTCGCTCTTTTTGGTCTGGTCATGTTAATTTACAATCAACCTGCCCATTTAAAAATTAAGCGTAGTTTTGGTTTAGCTTTAGCATTGTTTGGAATATTATTAATTCAAAGTAGCATTTATTTTGCTCACGAAGCAGTGAATGCCGCATTTTTGAATTCATTTTGGCATGAAATGTTTGAGGAATTGGGTCGTGCAGGAGTTACTACATCAGTTGGCGGAGGAGTAATTGGCGCGATCGGCTTTGAATTGCTGTTTCCTTTATTAGGACAAATTGGCATTCGAATTTTGGCAATATTGTTTATTCCTATTGGAATTATGATGTTCTTTGATGTGAAATTTAGGACAGTAGTTGAAAAATTTCAAACGGTTAGCCAAGTATTTATTGAGCAGAATAAGGTAAATGGAGCTAAGCTCAAGGATAAATATTCTGAAATTAAGCAGAAAGAATTACAAAGACAAGCCAAAAGGCAACAGATGCGTGAAGAGGAAAAAGCTAATAATTTAGTTTTTCCAAATGTAGATGATTTTGATGAAAGAAACGCCTCATCTTCAGAAGAAAAGCAGGAAACGAAGGTATCTCCTAGTGTTAAACCTTCAGAAAAAATAGAAAATCATAAATCTGAAGTAAAACAAGAAATACCTGACCCGCCTTTACAAATTCAAGTAGCTCCTCAACATGAAGATCCTGATTCTTCACAAGAAAATTCCCCTTTGCCTAAGTCACATTCTTTTGTAGAAGAAGATCAAAAATTAAAAGCGGAGTTAGAAAATGTGGATCATGGTGAGCTAAAAATGGACTCAACTAGCAATCCTCAATATCAATTGCCACCATTGAATTTATTAGACCCTATTAAGAATACAGATCAGAGTACAGATAAAGAACTTATTCAAAAGAACACTCAGACGCTTCAATCTACTTTTAAAAGTTTTGGTGTTAAAGTAATAATTAAGAAGGCAATTCTAGGGCCCACTATTACTCGCTATGAAGTTCAGCCGGCAGTAGGGGTAAAGGTAAGTCGAATTGTTAATTTATCAGACGATTTAGCGTTAGCTTTGGCGGCGAAAGATATTCGTATTGAAGCTCCAATTCCTGGGAAACCTTTTATTGGAATTGAAGTGCCTAATCGGGCTACATCTATTGTTTCATTTAAAGATGTAATGGAGCATCAAGATTCTAAGTCTAAAGAAGATATTATGGAGGTCCCATTAGGTAAAGACGTAACGGGGACAACCATTTCAGCTAATTTGGCAAAAATGCCCCATTTATTAATTGCTGGTTCAACTGGATCTGGAAAGTCGGTAGCCATTAATACGATCTTAACGAGTATTCTTATGAAAGCACATCCGGAAGATATCAAGCTTGTTTTAATTGATCCAAAAATGGTGGAACTTTCTGTTTATAATGGTGTGCCGCATTTATTAATTCCAGTGGTGACAGATGCTAAACTAGCTGCCAACGCGCTTCATAAAGTTGTGAAAGAAATGGAGCGGCGTTATAAGCTATTCGCAGCAAGTGGTGCTCGTAACATGGCAGAATATAATAAAAAAGTAGCTCAAAATAATCAGGATAAGTCAAAGCCGGCCATGAAAAAACTGCCTTATATTCTAGTGGTGGTTGATGAGTTAAGTGACTTGATGATGGTCGGGGGGCACGATGTTGAAGGAGCAATTGTGAGATTGGGTCAAATGGCCCGAGCTGCTGGAATTCATATGATTTTAGCAACTCAGCGTCCAAGTGTTGATGTTATTACTGGATTAATTAAGGCTAATGTTCCTTCGAGAATCTCTTTTGCAGTTTCAAGTGGAGTAGATTCTAGAACTATTTTGGATCAAACCGGCGCAGAAAAGTTGCTGGGTCGTGGTGATATGCTTTATATGCCAATTGGAGCGTCCAAGCCTGAGAGAATTCAAGGAGCATATATTGCTTCTGATGAAGTTGAGCGCGTGATTGATTGGGTTAAAAAGCAACAACAACCTGATTACGATCAAGATATGATTCCTAAACAAGGGGAAAATAACGTCGCGGGTAGTGATGATGAACCAGAAGATGAATTTTATTCTGAAGCGGTAGACTTAGTTAGACGCCAGCAGACCGCAAGCGTATCTATGCTTCAAAGAAGATTTAGAATTGGGTATAATCGAGCAGCTCGAATTGTAGATGAAATGGAAGCTAAAGGGGTAGTAGGCCCTTCTGAAGGATCTAAGCCTCGGCAAGTTTTGCTTCCACCTGTAAAGAATGAAGGTAATTAAAATGCTGAATCCAAATATTGAGTATAGGTCTGATCGTAAATTTACGACTGGAACAATTGGAGATTTTTTTCGTATTCGATTGAATAAGAAAAATTTAGCACTTGCTAATTTATTAGCTCGCATGCAAATGAATGCCACTGCATCTTTTCCAAGTATTAGTCAACAACAAGAAGTTTTGTCTAAATTTTATGATATGAGTTTCGAAGTTGTGCCACAAATTATGGGCCCTGAAATTATAATGAGTTATGTGACCAATTTTGTAGAACCAGTTGAGGTTCTAGATCCAGAATATACTTATAAAAATATCTATAAGACTTTTGAAAAGATGGCCCACCATCCTTTAATCAATGAGGAAATTTTAGAATTAAGTAAAAAGCAGCTAGAGGACGAATATCGCGAAGTGATGGAAGAACCTTCAAGTTACGCTCTAGATAAGTTTTTTAAAATTTGGTATCAGGATCGGCCAGATTATGAAGATACTTTTATGGGAGATATTAATTTAATTAAAGATCTCACACTTAAAGAAGTTCTTACTTTTTCTCGCTCTATTAGGATTGCTCCCGGCGCTAAATTAGGTGTGATGAAGAGCGCTAATTCAATAGAGATGCTGGTGCGTAAAAATAATAATCTTGATTTTGCGGGAATAATTAGGGCGTTTGATATGGATGAGATTGTTAATATTCCTGCAGGGCCTCAAGAAGGAATTTATGAAGAAGAAAATCATGGCAATTTACAAGCCCAAGTTTATTTAGGTTATGGCTATCGAGAAGGGCGAGATGAAAAGTTTATTCATGTTAAAGATATAGAAACCGAATATCAAAAGCGTCTAGTAGGGTTGATTTTGAGTGAGTATCTTGCAGGAGATCAATCATCTAAATTATTTACTAGTATTCGTGAAGAACTTGGAGCTGCTTATCAAGTAAATGCCAATAGTTATCATCGTAATTCATTATTTCTGATAAATACTGGAATTGATCCAGACCAAATTGATGAAGTAATTAAAATTATTAAAGATGAAGTTGAGAAGGTTAAAAAAGGAGATATTGACATAGATCTTCTTAAAAAATCCAAGAAGAGTTTGATTAATTTCCGCTTAATAGCACAAGATCGAGAAAATTGGCAATTAGCTAACTTACTTCGGCAGGAAATGTTTAGCGGCTATGGTCGCATTGATGACGATTACATGGATGTAATCAAAGATATTAACCCTAAGATGTTGGCAGATTTTGCAAATGACCTATTTCTAAAAGAAAGTTATGTGTTGAAATGATTTCACCAAAGATAATAAAAAAACAATATAAATCAGGATTTTCTGCTGAAATAGTTTTAAAACCAGGATATAATCAGCGCTTTTTTGGTATTATTACTGATTTTGGAAGTAGTGATCCTCAGGAAGTTGCAGGAAGTGCTCACTTTTTAGAACATAAACTTTTCGCTAAAGAAGACGGTGACATTTCGCAAAAATTTGAAGAATTGGGCGCCGATGTTAATGCCTTCACTTCTTTTAATGAAACCATGTTTTATTGCAGTGGGGTCAAAAATAATCCTCAATTAATCAATTTGCTGTTTAGATTAGTAGGAGAGCCGTATTTTACAGCAGAAAATGTAAAAAAAGAGATTCCAATTATTACCCAGGAATTATCAATGTACAAGGATGAACCAAATTGGCTTATTAATAATAATTTGATGAGGCAAATGTTTGGAGATTCAGAACTTGGAATTGATGTAGCAGGGACTGAAGAATCAATTGCGGCAACAACAGTAGAAGCATTAATCGAAGTTTATCAGCAAAATTATCAACCAAAGAATATGCACTTTATTGCTTGTGGAGACTTTTCTGATTATCAAATCAAATCTATTTTTAGGCAAGTAAATAAGTTGCAAGAACAATACTTTAAAAATACTGCAGCTACAATAAAGTATAAAAAACAGACTAGACAATTAGTTTTAAAAGATGAAGTTTTAGAAATTGATGGCCAATCCAATTTGTTTGGGGTAGGACTCCTTCTTCCAAACTTTAAGAAAGTATTATCTAGTCTAGACTTAGCGCAAATTCTCTTAGAAATAATGTTAGAATCAAAACTAGGCATCATGAGTCCATTCTTTGATAAAATGAAAAAGAAAAAGTTATTGAGCAGTTCTACGCAAATTTCAGTAAATTATACTCGTCAGGGTGATTTTGTGACGATTTCTGGGGTAAGTGATGATGCTCAGAAAGTTATTTCTGCAATTAAAGAAGAAATTATGCGACCATTAGATAGAGATGATGTCGAATACGCAAAAAACTTTTTTGAATTGAAGAAACGCGAATGGTTGGCACATGAAATTCGAACAATGAATAATATTTCTTATTTAGCGATTGAACTTGCAGAAGAAAGCCTTGATGATGAAAACTTATTTGAAAATATCAATCAACTGCAACTCATTAATTTTGAAAAATATGATTCAATTTGTAAGGATTTACTAAAGGATAGCGTTTTCTGCTCTGCGATGTTAGTCAATAAGGAGTAAAATAATGAAACGTGCAATTGTTTTCGGCGCAACTGGAGGAATAGGTAGTAGTATATGTGAAGATTTAGCCAAAGATGGCTGGTCACTTTATTTACATACTAATTCTAAATGGAATAAGGCATACGAAAAAGCTATAAAGCTAGCTAATGAATATCCTAGTCAGGATTTTTTACCTGTAAAATTAGATTTTAATTCCAGTGATGCGGAATTAAAGAAGTTTGTAGATGGGCTTATTCCCGTAAATGCAGTTATTTTTGCTCAAGGTATTACTGACTATAATTTTGTAGGGACGCAAAAAATGACGATGATGGATAAAATCATTAATATTAATTTGACCGTTCCAATTAAGTTGACTCATTTGCTCGAAGATAAGCTTGTTAAGCAAGAATTTAGCCGGATTATTTATTTAGGATCCGTTTATGGGGGCCAAGGGAGCGCCATGGAAGCAGTTTATAGTGCTACTAAAGCTGGCTTGAGTCGTTTTAGTCAAGCATATGCTCGCGAAGTGGTTTCAACTAATCTAACTGTTAATGTTTTGGCGCCAGGAGCCGTAGACACTCCAATGAATGCAATGTTTTCTGAAGAAACAATTGCCGAAGTTACAGATGAAATTCCAATAGGACGTTTTGCATCTGGTAAGGATATATCATACTGGGTAAAAGTTATTTTGAATCCTCAAAGTGGTTACTTAACAGGGCAAACTATATATATTAGTGGTGGTTGGCTTTTATAAGTTCCAAGTTGATGGTATACTCAATTTGTTAAACTAAAATTTGAAGAGGTAAATATGGCAGATATCGGAGATAAATTACGTAGTGCCAGAGAAGCCAAAGGTCTTTCAATTGAAGATATTGAAAAGGCAACAAAGATTCAAAGTAGATATCTAACTGCGATTGAAGATGATGACTTTGATAAGCTTCCAGGCGACTTTTATGTTAGAGCTTTTATTAGACAATACGCACAAGTTGTAGGGCTAGATGGGAAGAAGTTATTAAGCGAATATCAAGAAGACGTTCCTGAATCTAAACCTGATGAATACGTAGAAGATTCTATTGATAATAAGAGCGAAGAAGTTAAGAAAACTACAGATAATAAGAAGAATTTATGGAAAAATTACTTGCCTAAGATTGCAATTGGGTTAGGAATTATTATTGTAGTTTTAATCGGTTACGTTCTTTATGCAAGACTTTCGTCCGGTGGTCAAAGAAATAATACCGCAAGCAATAACGTTAAGGTTTCAACTCAAACCAGTAGTTCTTCATCTTCTAAAAAGTTGGCCACTACTACTAATCCAGTAAAAGTTAGTCGACTTTCAGATAATGAATTTAGAATTACTGGTTTAAAGAGTAACCGTAATTTGGTAATCAGTGCAGGTGATCAAAATGTTACCTCAACTGTTTCTATTAACGGTATTCCTAAATGGTCACAAACCTTGACTTCAAATCAAAAACATACTATTACTCTTCCAAAGGATGCATCTAGAGTTGTTGTTACTTTCAGCAATGATAAGGATACATCAATGAAGATTGCAGGAAAGAAGATCCCTTACACTGTAAGAAATAGTTACGCTACTCTTACCTTGTTGATTGGAAACGCTAAGAGAAAGTCTACTACTACCCATCATAACAATAGTGGTAATTCAACTAATAATAGTGCCACTACTAATAATGGCACCAGTTCAGATTCAACTACCACTCATAGTAATAATGGTGGTGCCACTACTAGCTCAAGTTCTAACAACACTACTTCAAATGAAAATCGTTCTCATGAAAGTAGTAGAACTCAAAGTAGTGCCACTACACAATCTTCCGCTCAAACTCAAAGCAGCAGTTCTGAACGTCATGAAGAAACCCAAAGCAGTAGTCAACCAACTACCCAACAACAATCAACTGAAAATAACAACAATAATGCTAGATCAGCTGAGAATAATGCAGGTAGCCAAAATACACAACAAAATAATAAATAATGGAAGGTAAGGGTAGTATAGAATGAATTTACCTAATAAATTAACAATGTTTCGAATCTTTATGATTCCAGTTTTCATGTTGCTTTTAATCTTTAGAAATGCAACTGGTGGTTACACAGCACCTACTGGTATTGTGAGCGGAACAACTATTTCTTGGCTTCAAGTGATTGCAATGGTTGTTTTTGCAGTGGCTTCAGCTACCGATTGGTTAGATGGTCATATTGCACGTGCGCGTCACTTAGTCACTAATTTTGGTAAATTTGCAGATCCTCTTGCTGACAAAATGTTAACTATGACTGCATTCATCTTCTTGGTAAGTTTGAACTTAGCACCAGCATGGGTGGTTGCAATCATTGTTTGTCGTGAATTGGCAGTTACTGGTCTTCGTTTAATTGTAGTTGAAAATGATGGTGAAGTTATTGCTGCAAAGATGCCTGGTAAAATTAAAACTACAGCTCAAATGCTCTCTATTATTTTCTTATTAGTAGGGGATCCTTGGTACATCGGTACTGTATTGCTTTATGTAGCATTAGTATTCGCTATTTACTCAGGATACGATTATTTCCATTCATCATGGGGCGTATTCAAAGGTTCTATGTAATAAAAACTGGCTTTATGCCAGTTTTTTTTGTGCATTAAATTAGGGATGAAAGTGTTTTCTTGTTAAAATGTAATTAAGTGTCTATCTTAAGAAAGGAAAAATCAATGAAGTATTCAGAAACAAAAGAAATATTGAATCAATTAGTAGCAGACTTAAGTCAATTACATATGGTTGTTCATCAGCATCACTGGTATATGCGTGGGAGTCGTTTTTTGACATTGCATCCCTACCTTGATGAAGTAATGGATGAGTTAGATTCACAACTTGATTTTGTAGCCGAAAGATTAGTGACTTTAGATGGTTCACCTGTTTCTACATTGAGTGAAATTGCTAAAATGACTAAAATTCCAGATGAAAAAGGCAATTGGGATGAAACAATTGATGAGAGATATGCCAAGATTATTGATGGGTATCGTTATTTAGATAAGCTTTACGAAAAAGGAATTGAAGTTAGCGATAAAGAAGGGGATGCTTCTACTAATGACATGTTGACTGGCTTCCATACTGCAATTGAAAAGAGAATTTGGATGATGTCTGCAGAACTTGGCAAAGCTCCCAACATTGATCGTTAATTACTTTTTGCGTCAGCATAATTGCTGGCGCTATTTTTTTCAATATTTTGTTATAATGGATCTAATAATGAGTTTCGCATTTTAAAGAAGGAAAAAATTAATGAAAAGAATTGTAGTTATTGGATCAAGTAATGTCGATACCACTTTACATGTAGAAGATTTTCCCAAACCTGGTGAAACTATCAATGCTAGTGAGGTTTCAATTGCAGGTGGTGGAAAAGGCGCTAATCAAGCTATTGCAGCAGCTAAAAGTGGAGCTAACACCTATTTTATTAGTCGGGTAGGGGAAGATAGTTTTGGCGAATTCATCATGAATCAATTGAAAAGCTATGGTGTATCTTTAGACTATCTTGAAACAACTCAAGGTCAAAAAACTGGACATGCTTATATTACTTTAAATGAAAAAGGACAAAATAACATCATTATTGATCATGGAGCCAATTATAGTTTAAGTAGTGCAGATATTGATGCAGCAAATGATTTAATGGATCAAGCTGATTGTGTAATTGCTCAATTTGAAACACCAATTAAAGCTACTATCGAAGCTTTTAAAATTGCTAAGAAAAAAGGTGCAGTTACAATTTTGAATCCAGCACCAGCAATTGAGAAGATTCCTACTGAACTTCTTAAGCATACTGATTTAATTACTCCTAATGAAACTGAAAGTGCCAAAATAACTGGAATTGAGATTAAAAGTGATGCTGATTTGGTCATTAATGCGCAAAAACTTCATGATTTAGGAGTTAAGAATGTTGTAATTACTTACGGTGATAAGGGTGCTTATATTTCTTCACAAAAGATTCAAAAACTTGTGCCTCCCTTTAAGGTAGATGCAGTTGATACGACAGGCGCTGGTGATACATTTATTGGCTTTTTGGCAGGAAATTTGAAGAAGGATTTATCTAATTTAGAAGAAGCAGCAAAGATCGCCAGTCGCGCATCTTCAATTGCCGTTCAGCGTCTTGGTGCGCAACCTTCAATTCCTACTGCTAAAGAAGTACAAGATTTAATGGAGAATTAAAATGGACAAACAAAAACAAGATGAATTAAAAAAAGAAGCTGCCACTAAAGCAGCCATGATGGTTGAAAGAGACTCTGTTTTGGGAGTTGGAACTGGTTCGACAGTTGCATTTTTTATTGATGCTTTAGGTAGAAGAAAAGAAGAAGAGAACTTCTCTTTAAAGCACATTGTGACTACTAGTAATCGCAGTAAAAAACAACTTGAAAGCTTGGGCTTTAAAGTAGATGAACTTAGTGATATTGACCAAGCTGATTTAACTGTTGATGGTGCTGATCGCGTTGACGATGAATTAAATGGCATCAAAGGCGGTGGAGGCGCTTTAACTTTAGAAAAAAACGTGGCAATTAACTCTAAGAAGATCATTTGGATTGTTGATGAATCTAAACTTGTTGATCGCTTGGGCGACTTTCCTCTTCCGGTAGAAGTTTTACCAATTTCTTGTGAACAAAACTTCAGAAGATTCCAAGAAGAAGGCTTAAAGCCACAATGGCGCTTAGATGAAAATGGAAATCGATATGTAACCCACTACGGTAATTACATTATTGATTTGGCAATTGATCCAATCCCGGTTCCACATGCTTTAGCCGATTATTTAGATCACACTGTAGGTGTTGTAGAACATGGTTTATTCCTTGATATGTGTGATGAAGTAATTATTGCTCATAGCAATGGTGAAATTGAAGAAAAAAAGAGATAAATTTTTAAAGAAAGTCATTAGAAGATGGCTTTCTTTTTTTGAAACTAACCCCAAGTTTTTCTGGTATGATGGAAGTAACACTAACTTTGAAAGGAAAATTTAGATGACTAAAAAGCCATTAATTATTTCAACTGATCCAGGTATTGATGATATTGCAGCGATGACGATTAGTCTTTTTGCAAAAGAATTAGATGTCAGAATGATTGTTCCCACTTGGGGCAATGTTGCTTTGAACTATACTTTGCAAAATACTCTTAACTTAGAAAAATTCCTCAACACTAAGGTTCCAGTTGTTGTGGGAGCTAATCAGCCCCTAGTTCGTCCAGCCATTAGTGCAGCTTCTGTTCACGGAAAAACAGGAATTGCTGGATTTGAATTTCCAACGGCTGACAAGAGTTTGGTTAGACCAGGTCTTGCAGCAACTTTAATGTATAAAGAAATTAAAAATAGTTCAGAAAAGGTAACTTTACTTGGAATTGGACCTTTAACAGATTATGCGCTTTTGTTTAAGCAATACCCAGATGTGGTTGATAACATTGAAGAAGTTGTAATTATGGGTGCAAATATCGGCCGTGGTAATCACAGTCCATTAGCAGAATATAACATTGCCGGCGATCCAGAAGCGGCCCAAGTTGTCTTTCACAGCGGTTTAAAGATGAAAGTAGCGCCGCTTGAAATTGGAAATAAAGCGCACGTGACTCAAGAACAAATGAAAGAAATTAAGGCTTGCGGTAAAGTTGGCGACATGCTTTATTCAATGTTTTCAAATATTCATGAACCGGACGGTGATCCGCGAATTAAGATTTTTGATCCAACCGCTGTAGGCCTGATTTTATGCCCAGAAGCCTTTACTTTGAAACAAGCGGATGTTGAAATTGAGCTTGCTGGTCGGTATACTTCAGGAGCAAGTGTAATTGATTTTATGAGTAAGACGCCAAATGCAGAAGTAGCAGTTGATGTTGACGTGGATAAATTTGCAGATTGGTTTATTAAAAGTATTCAAAATGCTGAACAGGAAAGAAAATAATGGCAGACTTTGTTTATCGCAGTGTAATGCATGATATTAAACAAAATATTTTAAATGGCAATTATAAAGGGATGCGGCTTCCTGACGAGCGCAGCTTAGCCGAATCTTATCAAGTTAGTCGTTCTTCGATGAAACGAGCTCTGGGACTTTTAGCAGACCAGGGAATTGTTTTTAAGAAAAGAGGGAGTGGAACCTTCATTAACCCTTTATACCTTAAAAATCAGGCTCTTTTTCGCTATGAGGGGTCTAATTTAGGATTAACTGATAGTTTTAAGATGCCGGGCAAAAAGCAAAGTGTTAAATTGCTTGATTTTCACGTGATTAAGGCTTCCCCTGAAATTGCTCAAGATTTGTTCTTAAATGAAAATGATTTTGTTTATGAATTTAAACGATTGCGTTTCCTTGATAAACAACCGTTTTTAATTGAAACTGGTTATTTGCCAATTAAAATTATGCCTGAACTCAAGCCGGAAACTTTGCAAGGATCTTTGTTTAATTATTTAGAAGATAAAGAAAATAAAACTGTTACTAAGTCTTTCTTGAATATTACAGTTGAACCATCAAATAAAGAAGACCAAAAAGAAATGAATTTAAAATTGACTGAACCTGTTGGGGTCATGGAAGGAATTTTCTTTTTGGATGATGGAACTCCTTTTGAAGTTTCAAATATGCGTGTGCATTATAAATATATGCGTTTCAATACTTTTGTAAATTTAGATAGATAAGAAAAATGAGCCCCTAGAAGCTCATTTTTTGATCTAAAAGGGGAAAATTCAATTACGCATTTTCAAATTGAGTAACGTCATCCAGAGGACAAGTGTAGACGTAAGACAAATTTATGTACTTAGTTTGTTCACTTAATGTCTGCATAATTTTTTGTTGGACTGAGGATAAACGTAAATGCTTGAGCACTACGCGAGCTTGAATGTACATAACCAACTTACTGGTATATTCCAACGGATGATCATCGCTATCAAATTTACGCATTACTAAGCCGATTGCATCCCTAATCTGGCGATATTTATCAATATTGAGTTCGTTATAAGTATCGTTGAAAAAACTTTGATAAAACTTATCTAATTCATTGTAAACTTTGTTTTTTTGATCATTTTGGTTAGATTTAAAAAAGCTGAAACTAAACATATCAATTACTCCTTTAAAACTGAAATAATTTGAGTATGAGAATCAAAATAGCTCTTCTTTTCCTTGGCAAGAGGAGAATCAGTGATTAAAACATCGATCTTGTCTAAACCAATTGATTTAAATGGAGCAGAATTTTGATTTTCAAATTTATAATTTTCGGCAATTAAAACGACTAAATTAGAATGCTCAGCCGCAATTTTAACGATATTCGCATCGCTCATATTCGGCATGTAAATCCCATCTTTGTTAATGCTGGCTGTCCCGATAAAAGCAGTATTAAAGCGGATTCGACGCAAAGTATCAAGTGCAGCTTCCGAAAAGATAAAGCGTTGTTCTTTATTGATTACGCCACCCAGTAATCTGATTTTAGGGAGGGAAGATTCCATCATATTCAATGCATTATCTATTGAATTAGTAACTACTTGTAAATTCATGCCATTAATTAAAGGACACATAAGTTTTAAAGTGGTGGATGATCCAATAAAATCGCATTGGCCTGGATGAATGAATTTTTTAGCCATTTTAGCCATTTTGTTTTTAACTGGAGATTGAATCTGATTACGAGCAAGAAAATCAGGCACATTATTTTGATTGATTTCCATTAAGCCACCATGAATTCTAATTGCCTGGCCAGTAGTGGTTAATCGGAGCACATCTCTTCTTGCTGTATCAAAGGATACTTGAAAATGTTGAGCCAATTGACGAGTAGTCAATTTATGCTCTTTTTTCAATAATTTCTTGATTTCTGCAATTCTTTCTTCTTGATTCATTTTTCTCTCCAATTCATAATCTAACATAATAAAAAATTGTTTTAAGTGTTTATCTGTATTATATATTTATAATTCTGTATATGTAAGTATATGTGAGTAGAAATACTGATTGAAAAATTTAAAATGCTATAATGGTGAGGTTTCCGTATAAGTGTTTTATCTTATATTCTTTTGTAAAATTGGGTGGTACCAATTTTAAAAATAGTTGAACTTTTGTGAGAAATTGGTATTATTATAACTGTAGACAAAAAGTTTTCTCAAAGGAGAATAAAAATGGTAGTTAATTACGATTCAAAAGAATACTTAAAGAGTGTTGATGCTTATTGGCGTGCAGCTAACTACTTATCAGTTGGCCAGCTTTTCTTAATGAAGAATCCACTCTTAAAAACTCCTTTAGTGGCTGAAGATATTAAACCAAAGCCTATTGGACACTGGGGTACAATTGCTCCGCAAAACTTTATTTATGCGCATTTAAACCGTGTACTTAAAAAATATGATCTTGATATGTTTTATATTGAAGGATCTGGTCACGGTGGCCAGGTAATGGTATCTAATTCATATCTTGATGGTTCTTATACCCAACGTTATCCTGAAATTACTCAAGATGAAAAGGGGATGGCTAAGTTATTCAAGAGATTTAGTTTCCCAGGTGGGGTTGCTTCTCATGCTGCTCCTGAAACTCCCGGATCAATTCATGAAGGTGGAGAATTAGGATATTCACTTTCTCATGCAACTGGTGCAATTTTAGATAATCCAGCTGTCATTGCCGCTGTTGAAATTGGTGATGGTGAAGCAGAAACTGGCCCACTTGCCGCAAGTTGGTTTAGCAATAAGTTTATTAATCCGATTAATGATGGGGCAGTTTTGCCAATTTTACAAATTAATGGATTTAAGATTTCAAACCCAACCATCGTTTCTAGAATGAGTGATGAAGAATTAACTGAATACTTCCGTGGTATGGGTTGGGATCCTCACTTTGTTTCTGTCTTTAAGGGTGGTCGTTTTGATGGTGAAAAGGATCCAATGCAAGTTCATGAAGAAATGGCCAAGACCATGGATGAAGTAATTGAAGAAATTAAGGCAATCCAAAAGAATGCTCGTGAAAATAACGATGCAAGTTTGCCACGTTGGCCATTGATTATTTTCCAGTGTCCTAAGGGATGGACTGGTCCAAAGGAAGACTTAGATGGTAATCCAATTGAAAATTCCTTCCGCGCTCACCAAATTCCAATTCCAGTTTCACAAGATAATATGGAACATATTGATATGTTGACCGACTGGCTTGAAAGCTACAAACCTGATGAATTGTTTAATGAAGACGGTTCTCCAAAGGCTATTGTGACTGAAAATACTGCTAAGGGTGACCACCGTATGGCAATGAATCCAATCACTAATGGCGGAAAGAATCCAAGTCGACTTAACTTACCAGATTATCGCAAGTATGCTTTGAAGTTTGACAAGCCAGGTGAAATGGAAGCTCAAGACATGGTTGAATGGGCAAAATACTTGGATGAAATTGCTAAGCTCAACCCAACTACTTTCCGTGGATTTGGTCCGGATGAATCAAAGTCTAATCGTTTATTTCAACTCCTTGATAATCAAAAACGTCAATGGGAAGAAGATATTCATGAACCAAATGACGAAAACTTGGCTCCAAGTGGTCGAATTATTGACTCACAATTATCTGAACACCAAGATGAAGGTTTCTTAGAAGGATATGTTTTAACTGGTCGTCATGGCTTCTTTGCTACTTATGAAGCCTTTGGTAGAGTTGTGGATTCGATGCTTACCCAGCACATGAAGTGGCTTAGAAAAGCCAAGGAACAATACTGGAGACACACTTATCCATCCCTTAACTTTGTAGCGACTTCAACTGTTTTCCAACAAGATCACAATGGTTACACTCACCAAGATCCTGGTATTTTGACTCATATGTATGAAAAGAATCGTCCAGATTTAGTTCATGAATATTTGCCATCAGATACTAACACTTTGTTAGCTGTTTCTAATAAGGCTTTCCAAGATCGCGAATGTATCAATGTTTTGGTAACTTCAAAGCAACCTCGTCCACAATGGTTCTCTATTGAAGAAGCTGAAAAGTTGGTAGATCAAGGTTTGAGTTATGTTGATTGGGCTTCTACTGATAAGGGTGCTAAGCCAGATGTTGTCTTTGCTTCAACTGAAACTGAACCAACTCTTGAAACTTTAGCCGCAATTGACATTTTGCATAAGAAGTTTCCAGATCTTAAGATTCGCTACATCAACGTTGTTGATGTAATGAAACTCATGAGTCCAGAGGACAATAAGAATGCAATTTCTGATCATGACTTTGATCGCTTATTCCCAAAGGATGTGCCAGTCATCTTTGCATGGCACGGCTATAAGAGCATGATGGAATCAATTTGGTTTGCAAGACATCGTTACAATGTTCATATTCATTGCTACGAAGAAAATGGTGATATTACCACTCCATTTGACATGCGTGTCTTGAACCATCTTGATCGCTTTGATTTGGCAAAAGATGCTGTTGAAAGCATTCCAAAATTGGCTGGCAAGAATGCCGACTTTATTGATGAAATGAATACTTTGCTTGAAAAGCACCACTATTACATTCGTGATAATGGTAAAGATATGCCTGAAGTTACTGAGTGGAAATGGGAAGGCTTAAAGTAATATAAGTTAAAAGAAAAATGTCTGATTCAAAGGAATCAGGCATTTTTTTGCGCTAAAATAATAAAAAGAAGAGGTGAAATTATGAAAGCAGGGTTAGTATTAGAAGGCGGCGCTATGCGCGGGCTCTTTACCGCAGGTGTAATTGATGTTTTAATGGAAAACAACATTAAGTTTGATGGCGCAGTTGGGGTTTCTGCGGGGGCAGCTTTTGGGGTTAATTATAAATCTCATCAAATCGGGCGAGTTTTACGTTATAATTTGAAATTTGCAGGAAACCCCCGCTTTGCCAGTTGGAAGTCATGGCGTAAGTCTGGTAATTTATATGGGGCTAATTTTTGTTATCATATCATTCCTGACAAACTGGATAAGTTTGACAAAGAAACTTTTCAAAAAGATCCAATGGAATTTTGGTGTGTGGCTACAAATGCTGAAACTGGGAAACCTGTTTATCATAAATTAACTAATGCAGGGTATCTCGACTTGGAATGGATTAGAGCTTCGGCTTCAATTCCATTTTTTGCTCATCCCGTTGCCATTAGAGGAAACTATTACTTTGATGGTGGTGTTTCTGATTCAATTCCGCTGACCTTTTTTAGTAAGCTAAACTATGATAAAAAAGTTATTATTACTACTCAGCCCCAAAATTATCGTAAGAAACACGACAAAGTTTGGCCAATTGAAAAGGCGGTTTTACGCAAATATCCCGCTGTTCTTGAAAAAATTAAAACACGTTCTCAAGATTATAATCAAGTAATGGATCAGATGGAACAGGAAGAAAAAATTGGAAAATGTTTCACTATTCGGCCCCCATATCCTTTGAAAATTGGTACTATGGAAAGTGATGAGAAAGAGCTTACACGTGTCTACCAAGTTGGAAGGGAAGAAGCGCGCAAGCGTCTTTCGGATCTAATTAATTACTTGAAAGAAGAATAAAAATGGAAAAATATCGTCCTAGTACCACTTCGATTTCAATTGGAATTGCTTTAATGATAGTCGGCATATGCTTATGGGTGATTCGCGCAGTTGTAAATAAGACGCAACTGGATTTTTTAGTTCCAATAGGATTGCTTTTAATTTGTGTTGGTGGCTTAACCCTAACTATTATTGCTTTCATTACCTTACATAAGAATGATTTAGCGATGCGTAAGCATGAAGCTGAAGAAAACGATGACTCACACTAAAGTTACAATCGATTTTTCTAAATTAATTTGAATTCCGTAAATCGGAATTCTTTTTTCTTTATCAACAATTTTTAGAGAGATTCCTTTGTGATGAAGATTCTTGATTAGAGAAAGAATTTGAGCTTTTGTTAAAGCTTTTTTACCAGGATAAATTAAGCATTCAGTATTAGTAATAGTGATTTTACTAAGTGGAAGGCGAGTATCATTGATTCGAATGAAAAAGTTAATGTTCTGGTTTAAATTATTTATCAATTGAAGTAAATTAGTTAATTTCATTTTTAATTACCTATACTTTTCTTTAAATGGTATACTAAAAACATCTATTATGGATGGAGTTGAAAAAGTGAAGTTTAAAAAGAAAAACATCTGGCTGTCAATAGTAGCTCTTGTAATAAGTATATGTTTGAGTATGGTGGCTGCTGGCTTTTATTTTTTCAAGGTAGCCTGCGTCCCCGAAAAAAAGGGCTTTATCAGTGCAAATTCTAACGTTGTGAAAAAGAGTGATCCTCTATATAAGCAGAAGAGTTGGTATTTTAAGGAAAAAAAGCAGAAGTGGTATATGACTTCGGCTAGTGATAATTATAAACTTGATGCTAATTATATTCCTAAGGCTAACTCTAACAAGACTGCAGTTATTTTACATGGTTATATGAATAATAAAGATACTATGGCTGCTTATGCTTATTTATTGAATAAACTAGGCTATAATGTTCTACTCCCCGATGCACGAGCTCATGGCGATAGTGAGGGAAAATATATTGGCTATGGCTGGATTGAAAAAAGCGACGTCAAAAAATGGATTAATAAGGTTTTAGCTAAAAATGGTTCAAATAATAAAGTAGTCCTTTTTGGCGTAAGTATGGGTGGAGCAACAGCGATGATGACAAGTGGAGAAAAGCTCCCTAAACAAGTTAAAGCAGTGGTGGAAGATTGTGGCTATACTAGCGTCAAAGATGAGATTGAACATGAAGCGCAAGATTTGTATCATATGCCAACCTTTCCCCGTTTTCCAATGGTAGAAATTGTTAGTGGTATTAATAAAGCTAAAGTGGGATACTTTTTCCAAGATGGCTCCTCTGTTAACCAATTAAAGAAAAATACGCGACCAATCCTTTTCATTCATGGTGCAAAGGATACTTTTGTCCCAACCAAGATGGTTTACCAAAATTATAAAGCTACCAAGTCACCGAAAGAATTATGGATAGTTCCAAAGGCTCAGCATGCTAAATCATATCAGACTGCTCCTAAACAATATGAACAACATGTGGCGAGATTTTTAAATAAATATGTTAAAAACTAGTTTAAATGTTTGCAAGCGGTTACATATATGGTATGATAAAGGCGTGGGAGAGGTAGAAATAGAATTAACAATATAAGTAAGTTTTTATCTCCAGAAAAAGAATTGTATGATTTTTAAAGATTCTCTAGAAATAGAGGTGTCAGCCTATTAGTTTTCAACTTAAAAATGGCTGAAGCATAAATTCTAAAATGTTACGTTTTAAGCGTAAAAACCCGAACAAGCGAATGTTAATGTTGGTTGCGAAAGCCATTGTTTAGTCATAATAATATGAACATTAGATAATCGTAACTATTAATTGATAACCTACCTCGTCCGCTAGATCAAAAAAGCGGCTGCCATTTGGCAGCTGCTTTTTAGTTTCTTAAAGTAAGTTTGACGATACATTCGCAACGTGGGGTTTGAGGAAGCATATCAACGTTTTCAATCACGCGAACGTCGTAGGCTTCTGATAGAAGAACCAAATCTTGCGCTAGAGTAGATGGATTACATGAAATGTAAACAAAAGTCTTTGGCTTTACTTGCAACAAAGTTTTGATCAAACTTTTAGCTAAACCAGTTCTTGGTGGGTCTACGATTAAAGCATCTACGCTTAAACCACCTTTTTGCAGCTGAGGAAGAACTTTTTCAACACTGCCTTGGAAGTAGTCGGCATTTTTAATATGGTTGAGTTCCACATTGTGTTTAGCATCCCTTACCGCTTCAGGAATAGTTTCAATTCCTACTACTTGCTTTACTCGATCTGCAGCCAAAATTCCTAAAGTACCTACACCACTATAAGCGTCAATTAAAGTTTGATCCGGAGTTAGATCTAGGAGCTTTAAGGCTTCTGAATAAAGAGTGGTGGTTTGAACTGGATTTAATTGGAAGAAAGCACGTGGAGAAAGAGCGAATTTCTTATCTAAAATTTCTTCAGTAATTTGATTTTTACCAAGAAGTTTCTCAGTTTTGTTGCCCCAGACTTGTGGGTTATTCCAATCGGTTTCATTTTGATAAACGCTTACTACATTTGGTAATTTCATGATTTCCTTGGCTAGAGGAATCAGGTTCTTGATTTTATGACCAACAGTAATTAAAGTAACTTGAATTTCTCCTGTGGCTTCGGATTGACGAACCGCAATAGTCTTAATTCCGTCTAAATGCTTGCGAGGATCAGCAATAAAGACATGAAATTTATCAATTAAATCTTTAATTGCTCGTTCAGTCTTTTGTGTATCCTTGTTTTGAGTAGGCATTGTAGGCAAGTCAATTAAACGATGGGAGTTAGGTGCAAATAACCCTAATTTAGTCTTGCCACGCTCTTTTTCAATTTGGTATTGCGCCTTGTTGCGATAATGCCATTGATCAGGTGCAGGGATGGTATTTTTGATTTTATATTTGGCATAGCCACGGGGATGGTATTTCTTTAAGGCTTCAACAACGTTATCCTTTTTAAATTCAAGTTGCTTGTCATAAGCCAAGTGAGCCAGTTCTAATCCGCCAATTTCGGGATTAACATCCTTAGGAAACTTCACACGGTCAGGACTTTTTTCTTTAATCCGTACCAACTCTCCTTGAAGGTAATGAGGATAGTCTTTAACAATTTTAGCGACTACAACTTCCCCAGGAAGAGCCCCTGGAATAAAAATGATCTTCTTTTTGTAGTAGCCAATTCCTTCACCATTAATGCCTAGGCGCTTAATGGTTACAATCACATTTTTTTCTTTTTGATGAGTTTGATGTTTAAAATTCTTCATGGATAATTCTTTCTACAATAATCTAAAAATACGTTAGTTAATTGTACAACGCAGGAAAAGTTCTTAGCAAGCAAAAGGAAAATTTGTTAGCATTGAGAAAAGATAGTAAGTGAGGTGAAGAGGATGGTAATTATTACGAAATTAAGCGCCCAAAAGCGCCCAGGACGCTACAATTTGTTTTTAGATAATCATTATGCTTTTTCAGTTAGTGAGCGTACCGTGGCTGAATTTGTGCTTTTAAAAGGAAAAGAACTAACTGACGAAGAAATTAATAAAATTCAAGAATTTGATACCAATGCTAAAGCCAGCGATTTAGCTGCTAAGTATTTAAGCTATGAAATGCGAACGGTTTATGAGGTTTTACAATATTTAAAGAAAAAGGGAATCTCACTTGAAGCCGCTCAAAATGCAGTAGATGAATTGGTTTCTCTAGGATACTTAAATGATGAGCAGTATGCCCAATTATTTATCAAACAAAATTTGAATATCGGAAGCGAAGGGCCACGTTCAATTCAAAATAAGCTTGCTAAAAAAGGGATTGGAAATGACATCATTGAAAATGAATTGGAGAAAATTGATGAAGATTCGTGGATTGATCCTGGGGTGAAGGCTGTTAAATCTTTAACTAATAAAGTAGGGAGCGTTTCTAAAACTGAACTAGAGCGAAAAATAAGAACGAAGCTGATGACGCGAGGCTTTAATTCGGATATGATATCTAGTGTGATCTCTGTACTTGATTTGAGTTCAAGCTCTGATGATGAATTGGAAGCTTTAAAAAAACAAGGCATCAAAGCATATAAACGATTTAGGCGCTTTGATGAAAGAGAGAGAAAGTTTAAAATTAAGAGGTATTTGTATACCCATGGCTTTTCATCAGGAGAAATAGAAGCCTTTTTAAATGGGGAAGTTATTCCACTTGATGAACTAGAAGATTATTAAAGGAGTTTTTCGATGAATAAAAAAGTATTAGATAAAGTTACATTTGTAGGCCGTCCATTTCCAGACAGTTTGATTGATGAACAAAAGACTTTTACTCAAGCGAATATGCAAATGGAAAGTGATCCAGTTTTCCAAAAATTCTTAAAGGACAATAATTTAGAAAATAATCGTGCTAACATGGTTGTTTTTGGACCAGAAAACTTTATGTATTGGTATGGAGTTTTGGCACCAAATGTAGAAAATATTCCAGGTGGCTTAATGAAATTTGAATTGCCAAAAGCAAAAGTTGCTCAAGAAGAAAGTGATAATCAAAGCTTAAGTGCATTTAGTATGCCTCTTAACGCAACTATTCAGGCATTTTTGAAGAAGTTAATTGAAAATGGAGTTAAAGTTTACGAAAATATTGGAGATAGCGATACTCCTTATGTGGTTCAAGATCTAGATTTAGGTAATAAAAAACTGACCCAAACTCTATATTTGAAGGCCAGTGAATAATTAATGTTGCTGTGGATCAATAGAGAGATTGTCATATTCAACATAAGCTCCTAAACAGGTTGAAATGAACATAATTAATAAAACAATCCCTGCGGATGTTCCAGCGATTTGATCTAGTGTTAAAAAATCACGTACTAAAATTGTGGCAAAAATGCATAGGCAGAAATCGAAGATGATGTTGGCAACAAGCAAAAAATAGCGACGGCGAATGCTGAAAAATCGCAGTGATTGCTTAATGAAGCCATCGCTAGTTTCCATGGCTAGTAAATCCACTGGCCGTTGAATAGTCGCCTTGATTGCGAACATAATAAAAGCCCCAATTGTTGCTCCAATAATTGTTCTAACTGGATCTGCCGCATGTAAAACCAAGGCATTGTAGCCAATCCCAATAATGGCTAAACTGCAGATATATGGCACTAAAAGTAAAAATGTAAATACAAGTAGGATGTGACTTTTTTTCATAATGATAATCCCCCCTATTTCTTACGTGTTATTTTAGCATAATAACTTGTGCTCCATGCTATAATTAAGTTTAATTCAGAATGATTTTTTAATGAAAGAGAGCAAACAATTATGAGTGGCGAACCAGCTGCCGATAATCTATTTGGTAAATTAAGAAGCAGATTTTCTAATGAAACTACAGTTGATTCAAGAGAGCATTTAGAGCAAGAAATAGAAAAACTGCATGCACATAACGAAATTTCTGAAAAAGAATATTCAATGCTAGAAGGTATTTTGGATTTTCAAGGGAAGATGGTTCGGGAAGTAATGGTCCCTCGAACTGATGCCTTTATGATAGATGCAAGCGTAAAATTTCAAGATAATCTGGATGAGATTTTGCGTGAGCCATATTCTCGGATTCCTGTTTATAAAAAAGATAAAGATCAAATTATTGGAATCATTCATATTCGAACTGTATTAAGAAAAGCAAGAAAAATTGGCTTTAATAATATTGATTATGACGATGTAATGACGCCGCCATTGTATGCGCCTGAAACTATGGAATTAGGAGAATTGCTAGTGGAGATGCAACAAACTCAGCGGCAACTTGCTGTTTTAACTGATGAATATGGTGGCGTGGTCGGAATTGCAACAATTGAGGATTTAATTGAGGAGATTGTCGGTGATATCGATGATGAAGTCGATCATGCGAAAGTTTTATTTAAACAAATTGATCCAAACAAATATATTATCTATGGCAAGATGCCTCTAGATGATTTCAATGAAGAATTTGGAACCGATCTACATATGGAAGATGTAGATACAATTGCTGGATATATGATCAATACTTTAAAGGTAATTCCAGCAAAAGGCGAGAAATTAGATGTTGAATTAGAAAATGGAATGACTTTGACGACTCGAAGAATGAAGGGTTCAAGGTTATTGACGGTGTTATTAACTATTCCAGAAAATTTAGATAAGGAAGAAGAATTAGAAAATTAATGAATAAAGAGCTTTTAGATGAAGTAAAAAAGAGAAGAACCTTTGCAATTATCTCTCACCCCGATGCTGGTAAAACTACTATTACCGAACAAATGCTTTTATTTGGTGGAGTAATTAGACAAGCCGGGACTGTAAAGGCGCGTAAAACCGGTAACTATGCAACTAGTGACTGGATGGAAATCGAAAAAAAGCGTGGTATTTCTGTAACAAGTTCTGTTATGCAATTTGAATACCAAGGCAAGAGAATTAATATTTTGGATACCCCAGGACACCAGGATTTCTCTGAGGATACTTACCGGACTTTAATGGCTGTTGACTCTGCTGTCATGGTAATCGATTCTGCTAAAGGTATTGAACCACAAACTAAAAAGTTATTTAAAGTTGTTAAACAACGTGGCATTCCAATTTTTACTTTTATGAACAAGTTAGACCGTGATGGCCGTCCACCGCTTGATTTAATTGCGGAACTTGAGGATTTGCTTGGTATTGAGGGAGTAGCCATGAACTGGCCAATTGGTTCAGGTCAAACTTTAAAGGGTTTGTATGATATTGCCAATAATCGCGTGGAACTTTATCACAAAGATGGTGATGATCGTTTTATTCCGCTGGATAAAGATGGTAAATTACCTGATAGTGAACCTTTGAGTCAAGATCCTCAATTTGAAGAAACCTTGGATGAAGTTGATTTGGTTAAAGAAGCTGGGAATAAGTTTGATCCAGAAAAGATTGCTCTAGGTGATCAAACCCCAGTCTTCTTTGGTTCAGCTTTAACTAATTTTGGAGTTGAAACTTTCTTAAATTCATTTGTTGATCTAGCTCCATCTCCTGAAAACCATACAGTTAATGGAGATGAAGAATTAAGTCCAGAAGATCCAGAATTTTCTGGTTTTGTCTTTAAGATTCAGGCTAATATGAATCCTCATCACCGTGATAGAATTGCTTTTGTCAGAATTGGAAGTGGTGAATTCAAAAAAGGACTGGATGTAACTTTAGCTAGAACGGGTAAGCCAATTCGTTTGAATAATGCAACTGAATTTATGTCTAGTGAAAGAGTTCAAGTAAATGATGCCGTAGCTGGTGATATTGTTGGTTTATATGATACTGGTAATTTCCAAATTGGTGATAGTATCTATGCTGGCAAACGTAAAATTGTTTATCCTGCGCTTCCAGAATTTACTCCAGAACTATTTATGCGCGTTACTGCTAAGAATGTAATGAAGCAGAAGTCATTCCACAAAGGGATGAACCAATTAGTTCAAGAAGGGGCAATTCAGCTTTACCGTAATTACCAAACAGATGAGTATATTTTGGGTGCAGTTGGACAATTGCAGTTCGAAGTTTTCAAGTTTAGAATGCAAAATGAGTATAATTCTGAAGTTGAAATGACTAGTATTGGTCAACGTGTAGCTCGTTGGATTGATCCAGAACAACTAGATCCTGCTATGTCAAATTCACGTAATTTATTAGTGAAAGACCGCTATGGTAACCCATTATTCTTGTTTGAAAATGCGTTTGCAGAAAGATTCTTCCATGATAAGTATCCTGATGTTAAATTAACTGAAAAATTATAATTTTTAACTTCCTAAAAGAAAAAGCTTGATTTATTGCGTACTTAAATATAGAGGTAAAAAAGTTAAACGTTTGTTTGCTTTTTCCTTGCAAAAGTATGGAGGGTCAAAGTATAATTATTAAGATAGATTTTTTTAGGAGGGATTGGATTTGGCCAAAGACGAAAAAAAGGCTGCCTTGGATGCAGCTCTTAAGAAAATAGAGAAGAACTTTGGTAAAGGTGCAGTTATGCGAATGGGTGAAAAGGTAGATACTCAAATCTCAACTGTACCTACAGGTTCTATTGCTTTGGATGCGGCACTTGGTGTGGGTGGATATCCACGTGGTCGAATTGTAGAAATTTACGGACCTGAATCTTCCGGTAAAACTACTGTAGCGTTACATGCAGTTGCAGAAGTTCAAAAGCGAGGCGGTACAGCTGCTTATATTGATGCAGAAAATGCGATGGACCCAGCATATGCCGAAGCTTTAGGGGTGGACATTGATTCACTTATTTTGTCACAGCCTAATACTGGAGAAGAAGGTTTGCAAATTGCAGATACTTTAATTTCTAGTGGAGCCATTGATATTGTGGTTGTTGACTCTGTAGCTGCCTTGGTTCCACGTGCTGAAATCGAAGGCGATATGGGGGATGCACATGTTGGTTTGCAAGCTAGGTTGATGAGTCAAGCTCTTCGTAAGTTATCTGGAACAATTTCAAAGACTAAAACTATCGCACTCTTTATCAACCAAATTCGTGAAAAAGTCGGTGTGATGTTTGGTAATCCAGAAACTACCCCTGGAGGTCGTGCACTTAAGTTCTATTCAACTATTAGACTTGAAGTTAGACGTGCAGAACAAATTAAACAATCCGGGGATGTGATTGGTAACCGTGTAAAACTTAAGGTTGTTAAGAACAAGGTTGCGCCTCCATTTAAAGTTGCCGAAGTGGATATTATGTATGGTAAAGGAATTTCTCAAAGTGGAGAATTGCTTGATATGGCAGCTGAAAAAGATATTATTGATAAAGCCGGCTCATGGTATTCATACAAAGACGAAAAGATCGGCCAAGGTCGTGAAAATGCCAAGAAATTCTTGGAAGAACATCCCGATATTTACAAAGATGTTCAGACACAAGTTCGTCAAAGCTTTGGAATCGATGCAGACTCAATTGCAGATCGTGAAGATCCTGAAAAAGTAAAAGAAAAGCGTGAAGAAACCGAAAATAACGCTGACAAAAAAGATAAGAAGTAATCTTTAAACCTTGGAAATTTATTTCCAAGGTTTTTTCTTGCGAATTGACATGTGCTAGCATGTTCTTTATCATTAAATTGTGTGAAATAATCTAAAAAAAGGCGATAGAAATCATGACAAATACATTTTTGATTCCCGCCCTAATTGCTATTTTTTCCATTGTAGTGGGTTTTGGTGCAGGCTATGGTATTCGTAAGAATTCATGGGAGAAAAAGGCTCAAAATGCTCAAAACGATGCCGACCATATTTTAGCGGATGCTAAAGCTCAAGTTGCTGCTGCTCAAGCAGAGGTTAATGCTCAAAAGCAAGCAGCTAAAGCTGTAAAACAAAGTGCTGAAAATACTAAAAAGGAAAAAATTCTGGAAGCCCAGGAAGAAATTCAAGATTATCGACAAAGAACTGAAGATGAATTGAATGTAAAACGAGATGATATTTCTCGTCAACAAAATCGACTTCAACAACGAGAAGATACTCTTGATCATAAAAATTCTTTATTGGACGAAAGAGAAAGTGAACTCACACAAAGTGAAAACCAATTAAAGGAGCAAAAGGCTAATTTAGATAAAAAAATTAGTGCTGCTGACGAATTAATTGAAAAGAGACGGCAAAAGCTATATGAAGTGGCAGAATTAGATAAGGAACGAGCTAAAAAGCTTGTTTTAGATCAATTGTCTGATGAACTAGTTAAAGAGCGTGCGGAAATGATTCGAAATAGCAATGAAGAAATCAAAGCTAAGGCCGATCATTATGCTAACCAGATAATTGTCGATGCCATTCAAAGCAGTGCAGCTGATACAGTAGCTGAAACTACAGTTTCAGTTGTTGATTTGCCAAGTGATGAGATGAAGGGGAGAATTATTGGCCGTGAAGGTCGAAATATTCGCTCTTTTGAGGCGTTAACAGGGATCGATTTAATTATCGATGATACGCCTAAAGTTGTTACCTTAAGTGGTTTTGACCCTATTAGACGTGAAATTGCCAAACGTGCAATGCAGCGTCTTATTAAAGATGGTCGTATTCATCCGGCTCGAATTGAAGAAATGGTGGATAAGGCAAGAAAAGAAGTTAATGATGATATTTATGAAGCGGGTGAAAGTGCTTTGATGGAGCTTGGAATCCATCGCATGAATCCAGAACTCGTTAAAATATTAGGTCGTCTTAAATATCGTACTTCTTATGGTCAAAACGTACTGGCTCATTCAATTGAAGTTGGTAAATTAGCAGGAGCTATGGCTGCTGAACTTGGTTTAGATGAAAAATTAGCGGTTCGCGCGGGATTATTACACGATATTGGTAAAGCCATCGATCATGATATTGAAGGTTCACACGTTGAAATTGGTGTTGAATTAACTCGAAAGTATCATGAACCTGACGTAGTAGTTAATGCAATTGCCGCTCACCATGGAGATGTACCGAAATTGTCATTTATTGCTGAACTTGTTGTTGCAGCAGATACTCTTTCCTCGGCTCGCCCTGGTGCAAGAAGTGAAAGTCTAGAAAATTATATTAGACGATTGACTGAATTAGAAAAGATAGCCAAGAGCTATCAAGGCGTAAATCAAGCTTATGCTATTCAAGCTGGTCGTGAAGTTCGCGTAATGGTAGAACCTGATAAAATTTCAGATGATCGCACTGTTGTATTAGCACGAGATATTCGTAATCAAGTGGAAAAAGAGCTGGATTATCCAGGTAACATTAAAATTACGGTTATTCGTGAAAAACGTGTGGTTGCAATTGCAAAATAAAAAAGATGAATCTTGGAAGATTCATCTTTTATTTTTACCAAAATTTGAGGAATTATCTTACTACTTGTATAATTGAAAACAAGTAATTAAGGAAAGTAGCCGAATATGTTTAAAATTATTGTCGAATTATTCTTTTTAGTTATTATTCAAGCTGCCATAACACCATTTATTCGTCGTTTAGCTTTTGTTTTAGGGGCTGTCGATAATCCCAATGCTAGAAGAGTAAACAAGAAACCGATGCCTACTCTGGGAGGATTGGGAATTTTTGTTACATATAACATTGGAGCCTTTGTGCTTTTAAGAGAGCAATTTCCCACTCATGAATTATTTTCTGTTTTGCTTGCTTCAAGTGTAGTAGTTTTAACAGGAATGATTGATGATATTTTGGAATTAAAGCCACGCCAAAAAATGATTGGAATTTTTGTTGCGGCTTTAATCATTTATTTCTTAGCAGGAATCAGAATGAATGTCCTCAACTTGCCTTTCATTCATAATGAAGTTCATTTAGGCTGGTGGAGTTTGCCAATTACTATTTTTTGGATTTTGGCTTTAACTAATGCTGTAAATCTGATTGATGGCTTGGATGGCTTGGCTGATGGGGTTTCTATGATTTCGTTAATCACGATGGGAATCGTAGGATATTTCTTTTTACACACGCATCAGCTTTATGTGCCAATTGCTTGCTTTATGTTAGCTGCATGTTTGTTAGGATTTTTACCTTATAATTTTCATCCTGCTAAGATTTTTTTAGGAGATACAGGAGCACTATATATTGGGTTTATGATTGCGGTTTTATCCTTGAAAGGATTAAAAAACGTAACCTTTATTTCCCTACTTGTCCCAATCATTATTTTAGGAGTACCAATTACAGATACTGTTTATGCAATGATTAGAAGATGGCTAAATAAACAGCCTGTTTCTCAAGCAGATAAGCATCACTTACATCATCAATTGATGAAAATGGGTTTAACTCATCGTCAAGCAGTTTTGACGATTTATGCCTTATCTTTAATCTTTTCATTTGTCTCGTTGCTTTTTTTGCTTTCTCCAACTTGGGGTGTCTGGCCGTTAATTGTGGCGCTCTTATTTGCATTAGAATTGTTTGTAGAATCGATTGGTTTGTTGGGAGAAAAATACAAACCATTAATGCATCTTATTCAGAAAATTATTAATAAGAGAAGTACCAAAGATCCTACAGTTGAAGTTTGGCATTTGGGAGAAGAAAAGCCAGAGCAATTGAAAAAGCAAAATAAAAAGAATAAACAATAAAATGAGCCTTTATGGCTCATTTTTATTGTTCGTGATAGTTATTGTGTTGAATAGGTATTTCGTTATAGCGCTTTTCACCTTTAGTAAATTCTACTTTACCTGATAAAAGATTAATTAGATCATTTTTGAAACTTTCTTGATCATCTTCGTCTAAAAAGACGCTAATTTTAATATCGACGCCATAATCAGTGTTAGCAACGAAAATCTGATTATTTTTTAAATAATGATCTACTTCATCAAATCTGTTATAGGCAACATGGAAAATTAATTCTTGCTGTAAGACGCGCTTTACTACACCGATGTGTTCCACACCTTCTGTAACACTGTTGGAATATGCTCGAATTAATCCGCCTGCTCCGAGCTTAATTCCACCAAAGTAGCGAGTAACAACAACAGTTACGTTTTTTAAATTCATTAGTTGCAACGCTTTTAATTCAGGGATACCCGCAGTCCCTGAAGGCTCTCCATTATCGCTGGCTTTTACTTGATCGTCGTTAAGACCGATTGTATAAGCAAAAGTATTATGAGTGGCGTCATGATGCTCTTTACTTATTTTCTTGATAAAATCATTTGCTTCTTCTACCGTGTTAGTTCTTGCTAAACTAGCAATAAATCTACTTTTCTTGATCACTATTTCATGACTACCATTTTCTTTAATTGTTAAAAAATTATCTTTTGTTGACAAATAAATCGCCTCTTTTTGCGTATTAATAAATGGGTGAAAAACATGGAAAATATAAAACTGCTGGCAGGCCGTCAATGGCTGAGCAGTCAAATGGATTCTAGCATATTTAAAGAAACTAGCAAAATTGCAGTTATTGAAAATGGAAAATGCAATCGTTGTGGCTCGGCTGTAAAAAGCGAATTACCAAATGGCAAACTTTATTGTCGAAAATGTATTGGGATTGGACGAGCCGTGGAAGGAGATTATTTAGTCCGCAATCAAGAGCGTATTTCCTTTTCTAAATTATCAAATGGCGGTTTAACTTGGCATGGAGAGTTAACCACTTTACAAAAGCAAATTTCAGATCAATTGGTGCTTAACTTTCAAAATAAAGAAAACAGTTTAGTACATGCCGTTACTGGAGCTGGGAAGACTGAAATGCTCTTTAATTTGATTAGTGAGTGCTTAAAGAAAGGGCAGCGAGCATGTATCGCAACACCTCGAATTGATGTAGTTAATGAGCTTTATCCAAGATTTAAAGAGGCGTTTTTTAATGTGAAAATTGGCAAGTATCATGGACGTGAGTTTAAAAAGCCCGACTTAGACCAATTAACTATTTGTACAACACATCAATTAATGAAGTTTTATCAAGCCTTTGATTTATTAGTTATCGATGAAGTTGATTCTTTTCCGTATGCAGGGGATCCACAACTTCACTTTGCTGCTAAACAAGCTGTAAAAATAGAAGGAGTAAGAGCATATTTAACTGCTACTCCTACTGAAGATTTGTTGCAGGAGATTAAACAAGGAAGACTGAAACTATTAAAGCTAAATCGTCGTTTTCATGGCGGTCTTTTACCCGTTCCCAAAGAAAAACTCTTTCTAAGAGCTTATTTAAAAAAGAATCAAATTAATCCCAATCTTATGAAAGAGATCGTTAATACGATTAAAAAAGATCATCCTTTACTCTTATTCGTTCCTAGAATTGAACAAATTCCTGTTTATGTGAAAGCTTTACAGCGTGAAAAGCAACTTGAAAATATTAAGATTGCGGGGGTGCACGCCAGTGATCCAGATAGAATTCAAAAAGTTCAAGATTTTCGAGATAGGAAATTTCAAATTTTAGTTACAACAACGATTTTAGAACGTGGGGTAACTTTTAAAAATGTTTGGGTAATTATTGTAGCTGCGGATGATCCAATTTATACGATTGCTAGTTTGGTACAAATTGCCGGAAGAGTGGGACGAGCTAAAGAGGATTCAGATGGTTTAGTTTTATATTGCTATCATAAATATAATAAGAATATCCGTGGGGCTATTAAACAAATTAGGGAGATGAATCAATGAATCAGTGTTTATTGTGTGATCAAGAGTTTATTGCGCCTATTATGTTTCATCAAATTTTTTCTCTGACTAAGCTTTCGCCGTCCCAACTTTGTCCGCATTGTTTGAGTAAATTTGAAAAATTAAATAAAATTTGCTGTCCAATTTGTTCAAAAAATACTGAGGAAGCAAAAATTTGCGCAGACTGTCAATTATGGCAAGAAAAATATCAAGGAAACCTTTTGAAAAATATCGCTCTTTATCGGTATAACAATTATTTTCATGACTTAATGGTCGCATATAAACGTTATGGGGATTTTGAATTACATCATGTGTTGAAAGAGTTGTGTCAAAGTGATGTAAGAAAGCTGCAAGCAGATTTATATGTGCCGATTCCTACTTCTCCGGAGCATCAAGCGCAAAGAAAATTTGATACAGTAAGTGCAATTTTTGAAGGAATAGTGCCATTAACCCCACTTTTAAAGAAAAAATCAGGAAGTAAAGCTCAAGGTGAAAAAAATCGCCAGCAGCGACTGAGGAATTCGCAGAGCTTTTTAATTGATAAAAATATTGAAATAGGGGAAAATGTAAATAATTTAAATATCATATTATTAGATGATATTTATACTACCGGGGCAACCCTATACCATGCTAGGGATAAACTGCAAGAGGGCTTCCCTAATGCAGTAATTAAAAGCTTTACAATTTGTCGGTAGATTATTTGTAAACCGCTTACATATTCTGCTATAATATATATGTAAACAAGAACCGCTTAGCGGTGAAAGGAGAATCTTATATGTTAAAATACAATGTTCGCGGAGAAAATATTGAAGTAACTGATGCTTTAAGAAGTTATGTTGAAAAGCGTTTGAACAAATTGGAAAAATATTTTGATCTGAACCAAGATGTCATCGCTCATGTAAACTTAAAGGTTTACCGTGATCACTCAGCTAAAGTAGAAGTTACTATTCCTTTACCATACTTGGTTTTAAGAGCTGAAGAAACTACTGATGATATGTATCGCAGTATTGACTTTGTTTCTGAAAAGCTTGAACGTCAAATTAGAAAGTACAAGACGCGTGTAAACAGAAAGAGTCGTGAAAGAGGCTTAGAAGATTTCTTTGTTGAAGCTCCTGAAGAAGAAAAGAAACCTAGCGAATTTGATATTGTTCGTAATAAGCAAGTTGACTTGAAGCCAATGGATCCAGAAGAAGCTATTTTACAAATGGATATGTTGGAACATGATTTCTTTGTATTCCAAGACGCAGAAACCAATGGTACAAGCATTGTTTACCGTAGAAACGATGGTCGTTACGGTTTGATTGAAACTAACGAATAAATAAAAAAACAAACTAATGAATCAAAAGGCTTCACATCTTATGTGAAGCTTTTTTGAGTTGATTTTTAATTTTCCTTCAATCATGGTAAAATTAGTTAGTATTTCTAGACTTTACGACAATAAGGACCGATTTAATGGCAAATATTTTAAAAAAACTATATAACAACGATAAAAGAGAACTGAAAAAATTTGAAAAATATGCATCTAAAGTTGAAGGCTATGCTGATGAAATGAGCAAACTTTCAGATGACGAATTAAAGGCCAAAACTCCGGAATTTCGTAAGCGTCTTGAACAAGGCGAAACTTTAGATGATTTGTTACCAGAAGCATTTGCTGTTTCTCGTGAAGCCGCAAAGCGTGTGTTAGGACTTTATCCATTCCACGTTCAGATTTTGGGTGGTATTGCCTTACACTTCGGTAATATTGCAGAAATGATGACTGGTGAAGGTAAAACTTTAACTGCTACAATGCCTGTATATTTGAACGCTTTAAGCGGAAAAGGTGTACACGTTGTTACTGTTAACGAATATTTATCTAGCCGTGATGAAAGTGAAATGGGTCAACTTTATAAATGGCTTGGCTTAACAGTAGGCCTTAACTTGAATTCAATGTCACCTGATGAAAAGCGGGAAGCTTATAACTGTGATGTTACCTACTCAACTAACTCAGAACTTGGATTTGATTATTTGCGTGACAATATGGTTGTGTATAAAGAACAGATGGTTCAACGCCCATTAAACTACGCGATTATCGACGAAGTCGACTCTATCTTGATCGATGAAGCTCGAACTCCATTGATTATTTCTGGTGAAGCTGAACAAGCTAATAGCGATTATATTCGTGCAGATCGTTTCGTTAAGACTTTGACTGAAGATAAAAGTGATGACGATGCTGATGATGACGAAGATTATGGTGATTACAAGATTGACTGGCCAACTAAGACCATTTCTCTTACTAGAACTGGAATTGAAAAAGCTTGTGAACACTTTGGTCTTAAGAACCTCTACGATGTTGAAAATCAAAAGCTAGTTCACCATATTGATCAGGCTTTGCGCGCTAACTACATCATGTTAAAGGATATTGACTATGTGGTTCAAGATGGCGAAGTAATGATCGTAGACTCCTTTACTGGTCGTGTAATGGAAGGTCGTCGTTATTCAGATGGTCTTCACCAAGCTATCGAAGCAAAGGAAGGCGTTAAGATTCAAGAAGAATCAAAGACCCAAGCAACTATTACTTACCAGAACTTCTTTAGAATGTATAACAAACTATCTGGTATGACTGGTACTGCAAAGACTGAAGAAGAGGAATTCCGTGAAATTTACAATATGCAAGTTATCACAATTCCAACTAACCGTCCGATCGCCAGAAAAGATATGCCAGATATCTTATACCCAACTTTAGATTCTAAATTTGAAGCCGTAGTGGATGAAATTAAAAAACGCCACGCTACAGGTCAACCTGTCTTAGTGGGTACTGTCGCAATTGAAAGTTCTGAGCGTTTAAGTCATATGCTTGATGAAGCCGGAATTCCTCATGCAGTTTTGAACGCTAAAAACCACGCCAAAGAAGCTCAAATTATTATGAATGCTGGTCAACGTGGTGCGGTAACTATCGCTACTAACATGGCTGGTCGTGGTACTGATATTAAACTTGGGCCTGGTGTAAAAGAACTTGGTGGTTTAGCAGTTATCGGTACGGAAAGACACGAATCTCGTCGTATTGATAACCAGCTTCGTGGTCGTTCTGGTAGACAGGGTGATCCAGGTTATACCCGTTTTTACTTATCCCTTGAAGATGATTTGATGAAGAGATTCGGTGGAGATCGAGTAAAGGACTTCTTAGATCGTTTATCAGATAATGACGATGACAAGGTTATCGAAAGTCGTTTAATTACTCGTCAGGTAGAATCAGCTCAAAAGCGTGTTGAAGGTAATAACTACGATACTCGTAAGCAAACTTTACAATATGATGATGTTATGAGAATTCAGCGTGAAATTATTTACGGTGAACGTATGCAAGTCATTGAAGCTGATAAGTCTTTAAAGAACATTTTGGTTCCAATGATTCATAGAACTATTAATAGCCAAGTTGATATGTTTACCCAAGGAGATAGAAGTCAATGGCGTCTAGATTCTCTTCGTGACTTTATTGTTTCAAGTTTAACTTCTGAAGATACTGCTGATAAAATTGATTACAAGACGATCAGTGTGGAAGATTTGAAGAAGAAGCTATACAAGATCGTTGAGGAAAACTTTAAAGAAAAAGAAAAAGCATTGGCAGATCCTTCACAAATGTTAGAATTTGAAAAAGTGGTTATTTTGCGTGTTGTTGATGACCGCTGGACTGATCACATTGATGCAATGGATCAATTACGTCAATCTATTGGACTTCGTGGCTATGGTCAACTTAACCCATTAGTTGAATATCAGGATTCTGGTTACAGAATGTTTGAAGAAATGGTTTCTAATATTGAATTTGACGTAACTCGTCTATTCATGAAGGCAGAAATTAGACAAAATCTTAGTCGTTAATGATAAGAGAAAGGGGAGGTGACAAGCTTCCCTTTTTTGATTTTAAAAAGGTGAAAAAATGGAAATTAGTGAAATTCAAAGTGTGCTAGATGAATTAAAAAAACGTCTAGATCACTTTAGGGGGTCTCTTTGACCTAGATGCAATTGATGAAAGCATCGCGATTAATGAAAGTAAAATGGCTGAGCCTGATTTTTGGAATAATCAAGAAAAAGCTCAAAAGTTAATTAGTGAAAACAATCATTTAAAGGAAAAGAGAGATTCATTTCTACAACTTGAAAATAAATTTGAAAATGTTTCAACTGCTCTTGAGCTTTTAAAGGAAGAGCCGGATGAAGATTTACAAAAAGAAGTTGAAGCAGATTTGGAAGCTTTAAAGGATAGCTTCCATACTTATGAATTAGATTTATTATTAGCTGGAAAATATGATGATCATAATGCTTTAATTGAAATTCATCCTGGTGCTGGTGGAACTGAAGCCATGGACTGGGGACAAATGCTTTTGAGAATGTATCAACGTTATTGTGATAGTCAAGGCTTTAAGTTTGAAATTAATGATTACGAACCTGGTGAAGAAGCGGGATTAAAGAGCGTCAGTGCAAGAATTGTAGGGAAAAATGCTTATGGGATGCTCAAATCAGAACATGGAGTTCATCGTTTAGTTCGTATTTCTCCATTTGATTCAGCGAAACGTCGTCATACTTCTTTTGCTTCAGTTGAAGTAATTCCAGAAGTAGACAATAGTATTCAAATTGATATTGATCAAAAAGATTTACGGATTGATGTTTATCGTTCTAGTGGTGCTGGTGGCCAGCATATTAATAAAACTTCAAGTGCTGTTAGAATTACTCACTTGCCAACGGGAATTGTAACTACTTCACAAGCCCAACGTTCTCAAATTCAGAATCGTGAAACAGCAATGAATGAGTTAAAAGCTAAATTGTTCCACCTTGAAGAGGAAAAAAAGCGCCAGCAAAAACAAGCGTTAAAGGGTGAACAAAAAGAAATTGGTTGGGGTTCTCAAATTCGTTCTTATATATTCCATCCTTATAACTTGGTGAAAGACTTGCGCACAGGCTATGAAACTGCAGATACAAGTGGTGTAATGGATGGGAAATTGCAACCGTTTGTTTATGCATACTTACAATGGCTATTGAGTCAAGAAAATCCGGAGTAGAAAATGACTTTCATGCAAATTATTGTACTTGTATTAGTTGCAGTACTGATTTTGACAATTCTTTTCGCACTTTTTCATATTTTCATTGCTCTTTTACCAGTCGGGATTGTAGCGGCTTTGATAATTTGGGTAATGTACTTATTTACTAAAAAGAAAAATAAGGATAATATGCCTAGTAGTGGAAACTTTTCTGATCCTTTTAAACAAGAAGATGAATCAGAAAGATCCTCTAAGCGAAAGAAAGCTCGCAATGTCAAAACAAAAGATGTTGATAAATAATACGAGGCATAAAAATGGTAGAAGCTGTTAAATTAAAAAATTTAATTCGTGACAATCGAATTGTTCATGTTTACCAAGGCGAACAATGTGTTGACGATAAAAAGTTATCGGTTTCCGATATTTATCGGCCTGGTCTTGAACTAACTGGATATTTTGATTTTTATCCTAAGCAAAGAATTCAATTACTAGGAAGAACTGAGATTTCTTATGCTGCTAGACTGGATCATGAAAGCCGGGAGCGCGTTTTTAATAAAATGTGTACTCCTGAAACGCCATGTTTTTTGATTTCTAGATCACTGCCGGTTCCAGAAGAATTGAAAGCAGCCGCAGATAAGAACAATATTCCTATTTTACAATCTCCTGAATCGACTACCTATGTTTCTAGTATCTTAACTGATTATTTACGAGAAAGATTAGCTAAGAGAATGAGTATTCACGGGGTTTTGGTAGAGATTAAAGGGATGGGTGTTCTTTTAACTGGAGCGTCTGGAGTTGGTAAATCTGAAACAGCACTTGGTTTGGTTCATCGTGGTCATCGTTTAATTGCTGATGATCGTGTGGATGCTTATCAAAAGGACCATGATACAGTAATGGGAGAAGCCCCTAAGATTTTACGTCATTTAATGGAAATCCGGGGAATTGGAATTATTGATGTTATGAATCTTTTTGGTGCCGGTGCTGTTAAAAATAGAACCGAAATTCAATTAGTAATTAAGTTGGTAAATTGGGACAATAATGCAAATTATGATCGTTTAGGCTTTAATGAAGATACTCGTGAAATTTGTAATGTTCCAATCCCACAAATTACTATTCCAGTAAAGGTTGGTCGAAATATTGAAAGTATTATCGAAGTTGCAGCCATGAACTTTAGAGCAAAGAAGATGGGATACGATGCAACTAAGGTTTTTGATGATAATTTGGCTAACTTAATTGCCGATAATTCAAAATCAGATACGAAGGAATAGATTTATAAATGGAATTAGCATTGAATCCAGTCGCCTTTCGCTTAGGAAGTTTAAGTGTAAAATGGTATGGTATCATCATGGCAGTAGCGATTGTGGTTGCTACATGGATGTCAATCGATGAAGGTAAAAAACGCCACATTGCCAGTGATGATTTTGTTGATCTGCTTTTATGGGCAGTTCCAATTGGTTATGTAGGGGCCCGTTTATACTATGTGATTTTTGAGTGGGGATATTATTCGCAGCATCCTGATCAAATTATCGCTATTTGGAATGGGGGGATTGCCGTTTATGGTGGTTTAATAGCCGGCTTGATAGTACTGCTGATCTTTTGCCATAAACGAGGATTACCACCATTTTTGATGCTTGATATCATTGCTCCTGGAGTGATGGCAGCGCAGATTATTGGCCGCTGGGGAAATTTTGTTAATCAAGAAGCTCATGGTGGGCCCACTACTTTACATTTTTTACAAAGTTTACATTTACCAGAATTTATTATCGCGCAAATGAAAATTAACGGTGTTTACTATCAACCGACTTTTTTGTATGAATCCTTCTTTAACTTGATTGGATTAATATTGATTTTGAGTTTGCGTCATAAAAAACATCTCTTTAAGCAAGGGGAAGTTTTTATGACATATTTATTATGGTATTCTGTAGTTCGTTTCTTTGTAGAAGGTTTAAGAACAGATAGCTTGTATATTTTTGGTATAATTCGTGTATCACAAGCCTTAAGTTTAATTATATTTGTTTGCGTAATTGCATTATGGATTTACCGACGTGTTAAAATTAAACCTAAGTGGTATCTTGCTGGTAGTGGATTAAAATATCCATATACAAAAGATTAATTATTTCAGTTAGAAAGTTTGAGAAATAGATAAATGACAAAAATTGCAGTTTTAGGTAATGGTTCATGGGGCTCAGTTTTAGGTTCCATGCTTGCAGATAATGGCAATGATGTAACTCTTTATGGTAACATTGATAGTGTTAATGAAGAAATCAACGAAAAGCATACTAACAGTCATTACATGAAAGACTGGAAGCTTAATGAAAACGCAAAGGCAACTGGTGATTTAACAGAAGCTTTAAAGGATGCAGAGATTGTTTTATTTGTTCTTCCTACAAAGGCAATCAGAATTGTAGCCAAGAATGTCCGCCAAGTTTTAGATAAAACTGGTAACAAACCACTTTTAGTAACTGCTACTAAAGGTATTGAACCTGGAAGCAAGAAGCTTATCTCAGAAATTTTAACTGAGGAAATTTATCCAGATGACGCAGATAAGATTGTAGCTATCTCTGGCCCAAGTCATGCGGAAAACGTTGCTCAAAAAGATTTAACTGCTATCGCTTGTGCTTCAAGTGATGAAGAAAATGCCAAGAAAGTTCAAAAGATATTCTCTAATGACTACGTACGTTTCTACACTAATGACGATTTAATTGGTGTTGAAGTAGGTGGAGCTGTTAAGAATGTTATTGCGATTGCAGCAGGTATCTTAGTAGGTAAAAATTACGGTGATGATGCTAAAGCTGCCTTAATGACAAGAGGACTTGCTGAAATTACTCGTTTAGGCGTAAATTACTTTGGTGCAAAGCCAATGACTTTTAGTGGTCTTTCAGGTATTGGAGATTTAATCGTAACTTGTACCTCATCTAACTCACGTAATTGGCGTGCAGGTAAGCAATTAGGTGAAGGCAAAACGCTTAACTACATCTTAAAGAATATGGGTCAAGTGGTTGAAGGTGCTACCACTGTTAAAGCAGTTCACGAATTATGTGAAGAAAAGAATATTGATATGCCAATTAGTGAGGCTGTTTACCGTGTTCTTTACGAGCAGACTAATGTTGATGACGAAATTAAAAAGATGATGGGCAGAAGTCCTAAACCAGAAATTCGCTTATAGGCAATAAGCTTGCCATTTACAAAATCTTGTAGTATTATTTACTTACGAAAAGTAAGAAAAACCAAGAGGTGGAAAAAATGGCTAAAAATTATGATGTAATTATTATTGGTGCCGGCCCAGGTGGTTTAACTGCAGCTCTTTATGCTTCAAGAGCCAATTTATCTGTATTGATTCTTGATCGTGGCCCTTACGGTGGTCAAATGAATAATACCGATGCAATTGACAATTATCCTGGTTTTACTGAAATAAAGGGACCAGAACTTGGTGAAAAAATGTATCAGTCAGTAATGAAGTTTAAACCAGACTTTGAATATGGTGATGTTCAATCTGTTACGCTTGAAGATGATCATAAATTAGTTAAAACTGATACTGGCGATTACACTGCTCCAGTAGTTATCATTGGTACTGGAGCTGACCACAAGCATCTGAATGTACCTGGCGAAGAGGAATATTCGGGCAGAGGGGTTTCTTACTGCGCTGTCTGCGATGCGGCCTTTTTCAAGGATGAAGATGTTGTGGTAATTGGTGGGGGAGATTCTGCAGTGGAAGAAGGTATTTATCTTGCTCAACTTGCAAAATCTGTTACCATTGTTCATAGACGTGATAAATTAAGAGCACAACCTGAATTACAAAAGCGTGCTTTTGATAATAAAAAGATTAAGTTTGTCTGGAATGCTCAAACTGAATCTATTGATGGTGATGGTCAAAAAGTAACTGGAATTACTTATCTTGATAAGGAAACCGGCGAAAAGAAGACTTTATCAGCTGCTGGGGTATTTATCTATGTTGGAGTTATTCCTCAAACTGCTCCATTTAAGGATTTAGGAATTCTAGATGAAAAGGGTTGGATTCCAACTGATGAACATATGCGTACCAAAGTTCCCGGAATTTTAGCTTTAGGAGACGTTCGAGCAAAAGACTTACGTCAAATTGCTAATGCTGTTGGGGATGGTAGTATCGCAGGTCAAGAAGCTTACAATTATTTACAAAGCTTATAAGGTATACCAATTTTTGGTAAAAAAGTCACTATAAAAAGTGGCTTTTTTTTATGGCTTTTATTAGTGAAAAGGTTTACAATTAAGTAAGAAAGCGCTTATAGTTAAATAAATAATAGCTTTTAGGTTCGAGTATATACACTTTTTTCAGGAGAAAATCATGGAAATGAAAAATGGCAATGTTGAGCAAAGATTGGAAAACTTTGTCTCTGGAAAGGAATTTTATCTTCAAGATGTTTTGGGATGTCATTTCGAAGATGGAAATTATACTTTTAGAGTTTGGGCGCCAAATGCACAACAAGTTTGGTTAGTTGGTGATTTTAATAGTTGGCAAAAAACAATGCCAATGGTTAAAGATAAATATGGCGTGTGGAGCATCCGAAGTGAATTGCCACAAAATAATCAGTTTTACAAATATTTAGTAAAGCAAAGTAAGGGCGAAGAAATTATGAAAATCGATCCCATGGCGACAAGGTTTGAAGCTCGTCCAGGGGATGCTGCGGTAGTTGGTGATTTAAGGGAAAAGCGCTGGCATGATGGTTCATGGATAGGACGAAACAAGCGATCTAATTTGTTTGCCCGACCAATTAATATTTATGAAGTTCATCCCAGTTCTTGGAAGACTCACCCCGATGGTTCTCCATACACTTTGAAGGATTTAAAGCGAGAACTAATTCCCTATGTGAAAAAATATGGTTTTAATTACATCGAATTCATGCCCTTAACAGCTCATCCTTTAGATGCTTCGTGGGGATACCAGACAACTGGATATTTTGCCTTAGAACATAGCTATGGGACTCCTGAAGAACTTCAAGATTTTGTAGAAAAGTGTCATCAAGAAAATATTGGCGTAATTATGGACTGGGTCCCAGGTCACTTTTGTATTAATAATGATGCCTTAGCTTATTATGATGGAACAGCCTGTTATGAGTATCAAGAAAAATGGCGTGCAGAGAATAGAGGCTGGGGAGCTTTAAATTTTGATTTAGGTAAAGCTCAAGTTCAATCTTTTTTGTTATCAAGTGCCTTATTTTGGTTAGATTATTACCATATTGATGGATTAAGAGTCGATGCAGTTTCTAATATGCTTTATCGAGATTATGATCGCGGACCAGGCGAATGGAAACCCGATAAATATGGTGGTAATCGTAATTTAGAAGGAATTACCTTTTTGCATCAATTAAATCGAATAGTGAAAGGGAAACACCCAGAAGATTTAATGATTGCGGAAGAAAGCTCTGCTCAGGTCAAAATTACCGGGCGAATTGAAGATGGTGGCTTAGGTTTTGATTTTAAATGGAATATGGGTTGGATGAACGATATTCTTCGTTTTTACCAAATGGATCCGTTATTTAGAAAATTCAACTTTAATCTGGCTACTTTTTCTTTTATGTATCGCATGAGTGAAAATTTTATTTTACCTCTTTCCCATGATGAAGTAGTTCACGGCAAACGTAGTTTGATGAATAAAATGTTTGGTGATCGGCAGATGCAATTTGATCAATTACGGAACTTGACCACTTTGCAAATGACTTATCCAGGCAAAAAGCTTCTATTTATGGGTAGTGAATTTGGTCAGTATTTGGAATGGCGTTACAGTGAGGCTTTAGATTGGGGCGAATTAGAAGATCCCCTCAACCAAAAGATGCAACATTTTGAAGAGAAGCTGAATAATTTATATTTGAATGAACCCGCTTTATGGCAATTAGAACAAGAGGAAAATTCAGTTCGAATTATTGATGCCGATAATAAGGATGAATCAGTCCTTTCTTTTATTAGACAGAGTAAAGTTAGACATGATTTCGTGATTGTTATTTTAAACTTTACGCCTGTTCGACGGAAACACTTTAAGATTGGGGTTCCATATTCAGGAAGTTATTATGAGGTTCTAAACAGTGCTCGTACCGAATTTGGTGGTCAATGGGATGAAGCTCCGCAAAAGTTTGTGACAAAAAAAGAAAAATTTAAAGACTTTAATTATCAATTACAAGTTGATGTGCCTGGTTTTAGCGCGCTGATTATTAAACCATCTAAGGTTCACATTGCAAGAAGAAAAAGACGAAATAAATAGAAAGAGAAATATAAAATGAGTACAAAAATGTTAGGGTTGATTTTAGCCGGTGGTAAGGGCACTCGTTTGGGAAAATTGACACAAAATCAAGCCAAACCTGCAGTTCCATTTGGAGGTAGGTATCGCATAATTGATTTTACTTTGAGTAATTGTGCAAATTCAGGCGTTCGCAATATTGGAATTATTACACAATATCAGCCTCTTCTTTTAAACAAGCATATTGGAAATGGTGCAAGCTGGGGTTTAGATGGTTTGGATGCCAGTGCCACCATTTTGCAACCATATACTGATAATGCCGGCAGTAAATGGTTTAAAGGGACCGCTCATGCAATTTACCAAAATATTGATTACATCGATAGTCAAAATCCAGACTATGTCTTAATTCTTTCTGGGGATCATATCTATAAAATGGATTATGAAGCAATGCTTGAAGCTCATATCAAAAACAAGGCTTCACTCACAGTGGCGGTAATTGATGTTTCTAAAAAAGAAGCTAGCCGCTTTGGCATCATGAATACTGACGTTAGTGGAAGAATTATTGAATTTGAAGAAAAACCAGCTCGTCCAAAAAGCAACCATGCATCGATGGGAATTTATATTTTTAGTTGGAAGAGACTACGTGAAGTACTCACGACTGCCTTTTCAACCACCGATGATATGCTGGATTTTGGTAAAAATGTCATTCCGTATTACTTAAAGAGTGATGAACGTGTCTTTTCATATCGCTTTTCGGGTTATTGGAAAGATGTTGGAACAATTGGCTCCTTATGGGCAGCGAATATGGAATTTTTAGATGGCGGAGATGGTCTTAATCTTTATGATCGTTCTTGGCGTATCTTTTCTAAAAATCCGATTGCCCCACCTCAATTTGTTACTGAAAACGCTCGCGTTAATAATTCGATGATTGTTGATGGTTGCTATGTTGATGGTGAAGTAGATCACTCAATTTTATCAACTAATGTCGATGTTCAACGTGGCTCAAAGATTGTCAATTCAGTAATTATGCCCGGCGTAAAAATCGGCAAAAACGTTTCGATCAAGTATGCAATTGTAGGCGAAAATGCCAAGATCGGTGATAACGCAGTCATTGAAGGAAATAAAGACAAGATCGAAGTTATTGGAAATTCAGAAGAAATCGGGGTATTACCAGATGAGAACTAATAAAATGTGTGCAATCTTTGCCAATAAACATGAATATAATCAAATGCGGCCTTTAACAGATAAGCGCTCGCTTTCAACTTTATATTTTGCTGGTAAATATCGAATTATGGATTTTCCACTTTCTAGTATTGTTAATGCGGGGATTAATAACGTTTACACTTTGATTAATCAAGAAAAAGTTCGCTCCTACTTTGATCACTTAGGTGGAGGCAAAGAGTGGGGATTGGATACGATAGGTTCTTATGACTATATTGATTTTTATCAAAGCATGATGCAACAAAAAGCTCGTGGTGAGAATTATTTCGATGATGTTATTAATTTCTTGGAGACTGCTAATTTACCATATACAGTTTTTATGGGAAACAAAATGATTGGCAATTTCGATTTACAATCAGTTCTTCATTTCCATCAAGAAAACAATAATAAAGTTACTGCCGTTTTTAAGAGAGTAAAGTCCGACAATGTAGCTCCTGATGATCAAATTTTTATCCTAGATAATGATAATACGGTTTTAGCTTGCCAAGAAACTATTGATTCGCAAAAATTAGAAAACTATAACTTGGCTTTAAATATTTTTGTGGTAAATACTGCTTGGCTTATTTCAGAATTAAAAAAGGCTCAAAGAAGTGGATCTTCGACGGATATTGCCAAGCGGCTTTCTGAGTTATCGGCTAAGTATCGTATCAATGCTTATGAGTATACGGGATATTTACGCAATATTCACGATATCAAAAGCTACTACGATGCGAATATGGACATGCTTAACAAAAAAGATCGAGATTCGCTTCTCTATGGTAATCAAAGAATTATTACCAGAATAAGAAACGAAGTTGGCGCTTATTTTAGTACAGATTCGGAAGTTAAGAATTCAATGTTTGCTACCGGAAGTAGAATAAGTGGTAAAACTATAAATAGCGTAGTTTCCCGAAGAGTTGTGATTGAAAGTGGTAGTGAAGTTAAAAACTCCATTATAATGTCAAATTCTCAAATTGAAAAAGGAAGTCACGTGGAATACGCAATTATTGATAAAAATGCAGTAATTGAAAAGAATGTAACAGTGAAAGGAACCAAAGAGCACCCAGCTATTGTTACTAAGGGATCAGTTATTGATGAAGATTTAATTGTTAAATAAGGAGTTATTAGTGCGAGTACTATTTGCTGGCGCAGAATGTGCGCCATTTTTTAAAACTGGCGGTTTAGGTGATGTATTAGGATCTCTTCCTAATCAATTGGCAAAAGATGGCGATGATGTAGGAGTTGTTTTACCCTTATATCAAGATTTACCACAAGAATATCGAGAAAAATTGCAATATCAAGGAAATTTTATTGTTCCTGTAGGTTGGAGAAATCAGTATTGTGGTATTTTCACTTTAAAGATGAATGGGGTAACTTATTTCTTTATTGATAATGAGTATTACTTTAAACGTCCCGGGATTTATGGTTACTATGATGATGGTGAACGATTTGCTTATTTTCAACAAGCAGTCATCATGATGATGGAACGCTTCAACTTTATTCCAAATATTTTACATTGTAATGATTACCACACAGCCTTTATTCCATTTTTATTAAGAGAAAAATGGGGCTTTGTTGATGCTTATCGCAATATTAAGACCGTTTTGACTATCCATAATTTGGAATTTCAAGGAAAATATAATGCTAAAACTTTAGTTGACTTCTTTAGTTTGGGATATGATTGGTTTGACAGTGGCATTGTTAGAATGGATAACGATGTTAACTGGATGAAAACCGGGATTTTATACGCTGATCGAGTAACTACGGTAAGTCCATCTTATGCTCGTGAAATTCAAACTCCTGAATTTGGTCAAGGATTAGATGGAATTTTGAGAATGTGCTCTCATAAGTTAACTGGAATTTTGAATGGGATTGACTTTAATAAATATAATCCTGCAACTGATCCTGATATTAAGGTAAACTATAACGCTCATCGTTTACGTAAAAAGGTTAAAGACAAAACTGCTCTTCAAAAAGAAGTAGGCTTACCAGTTAGACCTAATGTGCCAGTAATTGGAATGGTTAGTCGGTTGACTGCCCAAAAGGGATGTCAACTTTTATTGGAAGAACTCGACAATATCTTGCAATTTAATGTTCAAGTAGTCATTTTAGGTAATGGAGATCCTTACTATGAACAGCGACTCAAGGAAATTGCCGATCGTCACTATGACAAGATGAAATTGATTTTAGCTTTTGATGTAAAACTAGCTCAACGAATTTATGCTGGTGTCGATAGCTTTTTAATGCCATCAGCCTTTGAACCCTGTGGTTTATCTCAGTTAATTTCTCTTAGATATGGCACAATTCCAATCGTTCATGAAATTGGTGGTCTAGCAGATACAGTTTGGATTTATGATAAGACCAAAAATGAAGGAGATGGCTTTGGCTTTAAAGAATTCAACGGCTATCAAATGGTTCAAGCCATTAAGAAAATGTTGGCAGTTTACCAACAAAAAGAAAATTGGCAAAAGATGCAACATACTGCAATGAAGTCAGATTATTCCTGGAAAAACTCAGCAAGTAAATACCAGTGGATGTATGGCGAGTTATTAGGTTAGGAAAAGAGACTTTTATGCAACTGACAAAAGAAAAATTTAAAGAAAGATTTGAACGTAAGTTAGACGATTATTTCGAAAATGATATTAAACATGCTTCAAATAGTGAATTATGTGCAGCTTTAAGCGCCGTTGTAAGAGACGGTTATGCACCTCAATGGCGGCGTACGCGTATTTCAGAAACTCATGAAGGAAATAAACAAATTTACTACTTTTCAATTGAATTTTTGCCAGGAACTCTTTTAAAGAGTAATTTATTAAACTTAGGTTGGCTTAAAACGGTCAGAGAAGCTTTAAAGGAAATGGGGCTAGATTTAGATACCATTGCTGCAGCTGAACCTGACATGGCTTTAGGTAATGGTGGCTTAGGAAGATTAGCTGCAGCTTTTATGGATTCTTTGGCATCTTTAGGTTATACCGGTAATGGCAATGGAATTCGCTACAAGTATGGTCTCTTTAAGCAAAAGTTTGTTGACGGTTATCAAAAAGAACTTCCAAATGATTGGTTAAAGGATGATCATTGGGAAGTTAGACGTGAAAGTAAAGCTGTCCCAGTCCGCTTTGGCGGAAAAGTTGAAATGGTTGACGATGATGGCTGGCTTACTCCTCGCTATGAAGGAGAAAGAGTTGTACAAGCTGTTCCCTATGATATTGCTGTGGTTGGTTATAAAGACGGGATCACTAATACTTTACGTTTGTGGGATGCCGAAATCCCGCCTCAAGATGAATTGAAATATCCAACAATTGCTGATCGTCGAAAAGTTGAAGATCTTACCTCGATTTTGTATCCTGATGATTCTAACTATGAAGGATTGCTTTTGAGATTAAAGCAAGAATACTTCTTTGTTTCCGCCGGTTTGCAAAGTATCTTAAATTACTTTATTAAAGATTTGAAACAGACTGATTTTAGAAAATTACCTGAATATGTGGCAGTTCATATTAATGATACGCACCCTGCAATGGCAGTTGCTGAATTAATGCGGCTTTTGGTGGATGAACATCGTGTTGATTGGGATACAGCTTGGAAGATTACGGTTCAAACAATGAGTTATACTAATCACACCATTATGGCTGAAGCTCTTGAAAAGTGGGATTTGAGCATGATGCAAGACTTGCTTCCAAGAATTGTCCAAATCATTACTGAAATTGATCGTAGATTTGTAGAAAGCTTAAAAGGCAAGACTTCAGATGATGTGATTGAAAGAACTCGAATTATTAAAAATGGGCGCGTTCACATGGCTCACTTAGCAATTATTGGTTCTCACTCAATAAATGGGGTTGCTGCTTTACACACTCAACTACTTGAAACCGATGTCTTAAAAGACTTTTACGAACTTTATCCAAAACGCTTTAATAATAAAACTAACGGAATTGTATTGCGTAGATGGCTTCAAATTGCTAACCCTGAACTTTCTGATTTATTGGATCAAACAATTGGTACAAAATGGCGTGATGACAGCAATGAAATGCTTAAATTTGAAAACTTCTATCACGATACTAAAACTCTGAATAGGCTTGAGGAAATTAAGCTAGATAACAAGAAGAAACTGGCTAAATTTATTAAAAAAGAAACTGGTATTGAAGTTGATCCAACAGCAATTTTTGATGTACAAATTAAGCGCCTCCATGCTTATAAGCGTCAAACCTTGAAGTTGCTTCATATTCTCAAACTCTATCAAGATTTGAAAAATGGTATAGATCATCCAAAGCGTGTCGTTATTTTTGCAGCTAAGGCAGCTCCAAGTTATGTTTTTGCCAAGCAAATTATTAAGGTAATTAATGAAACTGCTAATATGATCAATAATGATCCAGATATTCATGGCAAACTGAAAGTTGTTTTCCTTGAGAATTACAATGTAAGTTTGGCTGAAAGAATTATCCCTGCTGCTGATGTTAGTGAACAAATTTCTACTACGACTAAAGAAGCTAGTGGCACCAGCAACATGAAACTAATGGCTAATGGTGCTTTGACTGTAGCGACAATGGATGGGGCCAACATTGAAATTAAAGATGAAGTTGGCGAAGATAATATCTTTTCATTTGGTCTCAATAAAGATCAAGTGTACAAATATTATGCTGATAAGTCCTATCATCCACGTAATATTTATGAAAATGATCCTGTATTGAGAGATACCATTGATAGTTTAAAGGAAGTTCCAAATTGTAATGGAGAGCCTCAAGCTTTGGTAAATAACTTTTTGAGCGATAACGAAGAATTCTTGGTTTTGGCTGACTTTGAAGCATATTTAGCAGCACAAAAGGCTGTTGAAGCAACTTGGGCTCAAAAGCGGATCTGGTATCAAATGAGTTTAGTAAATATTGCCCATTCTGAACGTTTTGATGTTGATAAGACAATTCAACGTTATGCTCAAGATATTTGGCACTTGAAAAAGTTGCACATTGAAAAGACAAAATAATGGAAGCAGAATTTAATTCTTGGGATAAAAAATTTAAAAATCCTTTTGGTGCAGTTCAAGAAAATACTCCTACGAAATGGGCTATTAAGGTAAAAGGCCAAGTTCAAGAAGCGATTTTATGGCTTACTAAAAATAGTGAAACTCCTGTTGCTTATCATATGCAATTTAACCCGCAGACCCAAATGTATGAAACTGAGGTTACAATTACGAGTTCAGGATTATATTTTTACTATTTTATGATTAAGCAAGACGATCAAGTTTACTACTTAGAGCGTGGTAATTTTGGCCATGGTAAAATTACCCAAAATGCTCAAAATATTCAGAGCTTTCAGTTAACTTGCTATGCTCAACCGGTTCCAGAAGAGTCGTGGTACCAAAATGGGGTTGTTTATCAAATATTTCCTGATCGTTTTAATAATGGCTTGCCTAATGGGGAAGTTCTTGGTAAAAAGAAGAACACTTTTATTTATGCAACTCATGAAGATACTCCTTATTACATTAAAGATGAACAGGGAAATATTGCTCGCTGGGACTTTTATGGTGGTAATTTTGCAGGAATTATCGAAAAAATACCTTATTTAAAAAGATTAGGAATTAGTGCAATTTACTTAAATCCAATTTTTTTAGCGACTAGCAATCATCGCTATGATACGGTCGATTTTATGAAGATTGATCCCATGCTCGGAAGCTTGACTGCATTTAAAGAATTGGTTTGGCTTTTGCATAAGAACGGCATTCATTTGATTTTAGACGGTGTATTTAATCATGTGGGCAAAGATAGTATTTATTTCCAAGAAGCGATTAAGGATCAAAAGAGTCCGTATTACTATTGGTTTAACTTTATGGAATATCCGAGTCAATATCGTTCTTGGTGGGGAATTAAAACTTTGCCAGAAGTGAATAAATCCAATCCCGCTTATCAAAATTTTATTTATGGTGATGGTGGAGTTCTTTCCAAGTGGACCAAGCTCGGGATTGATGGCTGGCGCCTTGATGTCGCTGATGAACTACCGATGGACTTTTTGAAGCATATTCGTCAACGTTTGGATAAAGAAAAGTGTCCTGTAGTTATTGGCGAAGTATGGGAAGATGCTTCACACAAATTTGTTAACGGGGTTTTTCGTCCATATATGAGTGGCGATAATTTAACTGGAGTAATGAATTATCCAGCTCGTAGTTTTATAATTTCGTTGCTCACTAAAGATGATCAGATTGCAGCTCAGGACAAATTTTCACAATTAGTAGAGAATTATCCCGGTACTTTTTTGAAAAATTGTCTGAATAATATTGGCACTCATGATACTGAGCGCATCAAGACGGTTTTGGATGGAAATGAAAAACTGGTCGCAATTGCTTTTGGATTGTTGATGATGTTACCTGGTGTGCCTTGCATTTACTATGGGGATGAAGCTGGTTTAATTGGTAAAAAAGATCCGGATAATCGGCGTTTTTTCCCTTGGGGTCGCGAGAGTGAATTTTTAGAAAACACCGTCAGAGATTTAATTCATTTTAGAAAAAAGCATCTCACTTTAGTTGATGGCAAGATTGGTTTTATTCATGTGAATAGCGACATAAATGGTCTTGTGCGTCAAAAGGGAGAAGAGACGATCATTTTTGTTTTCAATAAAGGAAAAAGTGAAGCAACTTTGTCTGAAAGTGAAATTCAAGTTGAATGTTTACCTGCAAATATCCAAAAGAAAGTCCAGCGCGAATTAGCGGATAAAACTGTAAAATCAGAATCATATTTATTGAAATTAATATAAAATTTTACTTTAAAAATAGTAGAATAAAGCATAGGGAGAAATTTTAAATTTAAGAATAGAGGCTCGTATGAACGCAGAAGAAACTTTTGAATTATGGCAAAAAGCCGATAATCTACCAGACTACTTACAAGAACAATTAGATGAATTAGGCAAGGATCCTAAGTGGGTAGCAGATGCTTTTGGTCAAGATATTAATTTTGGTACCGCAGGAATGAGAGGTCGTCTTGAACCAGGTACTAACCGTATTAATTTATTTACAGTTGGTAAAGTTACCGAAGGCTTAGCTCGTTTAATTGATGAAAACGGAGAAGAAGCACAAAAGCGTGGCGTAGCTATTTCTTTTGACTCTAGATACCATTCAAGAGAATTTGCAGAATATGCTGCTAGAATTTTAGCTACACACGGCATTCACGTATATCTTTTTGATGATTTAAGACCTACTCCAGAATTATCCTTTGCTGTTAGATATTTGCACACTTTTGCTGGAATTAACATCACTGCATCTCACAATGCTAAGCAATACAATGGCTATAAGGCATATGGTGAAGATGGTGCACAAATGGCTCCTGAAAGTGCAGATAGACTATTTAGTTATGCGCAAAAGGTTAAAGACATTTTCCATATTAAAGCTGATAATGTCGCAAAACTTCGTGCAAATGGCACCTTACAATTAATTGGTGAAGATGTTGATGAAGCATATTTAGCAGAATTGAAGAAAGTTAACATCGATACTGATTTAATTAAGAAGAATGCAGAAAAATTAAAGATTATCTATACTCCACTTCACGGTACAGGAAAGATGTTATATGATCGTGCATTTAGACAAGGTGGATTTGATAATGTCATTCCAGTCCCTAGTCAATCAATTATCGATCCGGAATTTCCCACTACCATTAAACCAAATCCAGAATATCGTGATGTTTTCAAGCCTGGTTTTAAATTGGCGGATGAAGTTGATGCAAACGTTATTATTGCAACTGATCCAGATGCTGATAGAATGGGTGCCGCAGTCAGAAAAGAAGACGGTGACTTCCAAGTTTTAACTGGAAACCAAATTGCAACTTTGATGGCTTACTACCTACTTGTTCATTTAAAGGAAAGTGGTAAGCTTTCAAACGATTATGAAATTGTAACTTCTGTTGTTTCTAGTGCACTTCCATTTAAGATTGCAGAAGATTTTGGTATTAAGACTAAGCATGTTTTAACTGGTTTTAAGTATATCGGTGAAGAAGTCGATCGTATGAACAAAGCTGGAGATGCTAAGTTCTTGATGGGTTTTGAAGAAAGCTATGGTTACTTGTTTAAACCATTTGCTCGTGATAAGGATGCAATGCAAGGAGCATTGATGTTTGCAGAAGTTGCAAGTTACTATGCTTCTAGAAATATGACCGTCTTTGATGGTTTGAAAGAAATTTGGCAAAAGTATGGTGTGGCTTATGAAATAACTCGTGCGATTGAAATGCCAGGGATTGGTGGTCAAAAGAAAATGGCCGAATTAATGAGCAAGCTTCGCGATGAACACTTGACTGAAATCAATGGTACCAAAGTTATTAAGATTCAAGATTTCTTGAAGAAAGAAACTATTGAAAATGGAAAAGTAACTCCACTTGAAGGTTTTCCAGAGTCAAATGTTTTGAAGTATTTCTTAGACGATGAAACTTGGGTTGCTCTTCGTCCATCTGGAACTGAACCAGTAATTAAGGCTTATGTTGGCGTTAATAGAGCTACTATTGAAGAAGCTGAAAAGGCTGCTGAAGACTACCAAGCAGCCTTAGCAAAATTATTAAAATAATTGAGCAAAAAACGTGCGAAAACATGTTCTTGGTAGTAAAATAAATATACATTAATTTAAAAGTTGGGCTTTTAAGTCCAACTTTTTTTGCGGGGTGACTTTTTATGATCAAAAGACAGAAAAATCGTAAATTTGAATTAGTATCTAAATTTAAACCAGCTGGTGATCAAGAACAGGCTATTGATAAGTTGACTGCTGGCTTTAAAAAAGGATACAAAGAACAGATTCTTGAAGGTGCAACTGGTACTGGTAAAACTTTTACCATGGCAAATATCATTGCTAAACTAAATAAGCCAACTTTAGTGATTTCTCACAATAAGACTTTGGTAGGACAACTTTATGGTGAGTTTAAGGAGTTTTTCCCTAAAAATGCCGTTGAATATTTCGTATCTTACTATGATTACTATCAACCAGAAGCCTATGTACCTCAATCAGATACTTATATTGAAAAAGATTCAGCAATTAATGATGAAATTGATCAACTCCGTCATGCAGCGACCAGTGCTTTGATGGAGAGAAATGATGTAATTGTGGTTGCTTCGGTTTCCTGTATTTATGGTTTAGGGGATCCGCGAGAATATGCTAAAAGCGTGATTACTCTTCATGAAGGTGATGAATATGAACGAAATGTGCTTTTGCGTGATTTAGTTAATTTGCAATATGATCGTAATGATATTGACTTTCAGCGTGGTCGATTCCGAGTAAGAGGAGACGTTGTTGAAATTTTCCCTGCAGGAAATTCTAACCATGCCTACCGAGTAGAATTTTTTGGCGATGAAATTGATCGAATTGTTGAAATCGATTCTTTAACTGGTGAAATAATTGGCGAAAGAGAAAATATTTCTCTTTTCCCAGCAACCCACTTTATGACGAATGATGAACAAATGAAGCGTGCGCTAAAGGCAATTTCGCAAGAAATGAATGTCCAGGTTAAGGAATTTGAAGGCGAAGGGAAACTTCTTGAAGCTCAACGTATTAAACAAAGAACTACCTATGATATGGAAATGATGAGTGAAGTTGGCTATACTAACGGAATTGAAAACTATTCTCGTCATATGGAAGGTAGAAAAGCTGGTGAGCCACCATATACTTTGCTTGATTTCTTCCCGGATGATTTCTTAATTTTGATTGATGAATCTCATGCGACGATGCCAGAATTGCGGGCCATGTATAATGGGGATCGAAATCGTAAGAAGACTTTGATCGATTATGGTTTCCGCTTGCCATCGGCACTTGATAACCGTCCATTAAAATTACAAGAATTTGAAAAGCATGTTAATCAAATTCTTTATGTTTCAGCAACCCCTGGTGATTATGAATTAGAGAGAACCGATCATAAGGTTGAACAAATTATCCGGCCGACAGGACTGCTTGATCCTAAGATTGAGGTAAGGCCGATTGATGGGCAAATTGATGATTTGGTTGGTGAAATTAATAAGCGTATTGATAAAGATGAGCGTGTCTTCGTTACTACTTTAACTAAAAAGATGGCTGAAGATTTGACAGACTATTTAAAAGATCTAGGAATCAAGGTTCGTTATTTGCACTCGGATATTAAGACTTTAGAAAGAATGCAGATTTTGCGTGATTTGAGACTAGGGAAGTTTGACGTGTTGATCGGAATTAATTTGCTTAGGGAAGGAATTGATGTACCTGAAGTTTCATTGGTGGCAATCTTAGATGCAGATAAGGAAGGCTTTTTGCGAGCTTATCGTCCCCTTGTTCAAACTATGGGTAGAGCTGCCCGAAATGCAAATGGGGAAGTAATTATGTATGCCGATAAAATCACGGACTCCATGCGTGAAGCAATCGATGCCACTAATCGTAGACGTGAACTGCAAATACAGTTTAATAAAGAGCACAATATCACTCCTAAAACAATTATTAAGCCAATTCGTCGAGCTATCTCTGTCACTAAAGATACTGAAGAAAAAGAAAAGAGCGACAGTTTTGCAGATTTGAACTTTGATGAATTAACTGCTAAACAACGTCAGGAAATGATTAAGAACTTGCAAGCTCAGATGCAAGAAGCTGCTAAGAAATTAGACTTTGAAGAAGCCGCAACTCTTAGAGATGCAATTATGGAATTACAAAAATCAACTAAGAAACCAAAGAAGAAGAGGGGGAAGGATATTTAATGGTAAATGATAAGATCGTAATTCGTGGAGCACGCGAACATAACCTAAAAGATATTGATATTACTATTCCAAAAGATAAATTGGTCGTTGTTACTGGATTATCAGGATCTGGGAAAAGCTCTCTTGCCTTTGATACTTTGTATGCAGAAGGGCGCAGACGTTATGTTCAATCTCTTTCTAGTTATGCTAGACAATTTTTAGGACAAATGGATAAGCCAGATGTTGATTCAATTGATGGGTTAAATCCTGCTATCTCAATTGATCAAAAAACCACTTCCCATAATCCGCGTTCGACTGTGGGTACGGTAACTGAAATAAATGATTATTTACGTCTTTTATGGGCTCGTGTTGGTACTCCAGTTTGTCCCAACGATGGGACTGTTATTGAGCGCCAAAGTGTAGATCAAATGGTAGATCGAATTATGGCTCTTCCTGAGAGAACCCGAATTCAGTTACTAGCTCCCGTTATTAGAGATAAGCGTGGGGAACATAAAGAAGCATTTAAACGAATTCAACGCGCAGGATATGTCCGGGTGATTGTTGATGGTGTAATGCATGATATTAGTGATGATATTGAGCTTGAAAAAAATAAGCGTCATTCAATTGATATTGTGGTAGACCGTTTAGTCGTTAAGGAAAGTATCCGTTCACGCTTATTCGATTCAGTTGAAGCTGCTCTTCGTTTGTCTGATGGTTACATGAATGTTGATGTCATTGGACAAGAAATGCTCAATTTTTCTGAATATTATGCTTGTCCTAAGTGTGGTTTTACTGTTGGAGAAATGGAACCACGTCTATTTTCATTTAATGCACCATTTGGAGCTTGTCCTGATTGTGATGGACTGGGAATGAAACTTTCAGTAGATGAAGATCTGGTTATTCCGGATAAAAGTAAGACTTTGGCTGAAGGTGCAATTGCCCCATGGAGTAATTCGAAGTATTATACAGGGATGCTTGAACAAGCTTGTGAAGCTTTGGTTATTCCAATGGATAAACCATTTAGTAAATTAACTAAAAAGCAAAGAGAAACTATCTTACATGGTTCTAAAAAGGCCGTTAAATTTCATTTAACTGGAGATTTTGGAGTAAATGATACCACGCAACCTTTTGAAGGTGTCATGGAAAATATTAATCGTCGTTATCATCATCCTATGTCTAAGTTTATGAGGGATGCAATGGGTAAGTACATGACTGAACTTACTTGTTCTACTTGTCAGGGTAAACGTTTAAATGAAAAAGCTTTGGCAGTTAAGGTGGGCGATAAAGATATTGCAGAGGCTTCAGAATTATCAATTAATAAGGCTTTGAACTTCTTTACTGATCTTAAATTTAATGAACAAAAATCTACAATTGCTAAACCAATCTTAAAAGAAGTTAGGGATAGATTAACTTTTTTGGATAGTGTGGGATTAGACTACTTAACTCTTTCTCGTTCAGCCAATACCTTGTCAGGAGGAGAAGCGCAAAGAATTCGTTTAGCTACTCAAATTGGCTCAAACTTATCAGGAGTTATGTATGTTTTGGATGAACCTTCAATTGGACTCCATCAACGTGACAATGATCGTTTGATTGCTTCTTTAAAGCGTATGCGTGATTTGGGGAACTCTTTAATCGTGGTAGAACATGACGATGAAACTATGCGTCAAGCTGATTACTTGATTGATATGGGACCTGGCGCTGGAAGTTATGGTGGAAAAGTTATGGCTGCTGGGACTCCAGAAGAAGTAGAAAAAGATCCTAACTCTTTAACGGGGCAATATTTATCTGGTAAAAAATTTGTTCCTGTTCCTTTAAAACGTAGGGCTGGTAATAAAAAATTTATTACTATCAAAGGTGCTTCAGAAAATAATTTAAAAGATATTGATGTAAAATTCCCACTAGGTAAATTAATTGTGGTAACTGGAGTTTCTGGTTCTGGAAAATCTACTTTAGTGAATACTATTTTAAAAAGAGCACTTGCTCAAAAGCTCAATAATAATTCTGAAAAACCTGGTAAATACAAATCTATTACTGGTTATAAAAATATCGAAAAAATTATTGATATTGATCAAAGTCCCATTGGACGAACTCCAAGAAGTAATCCTGCTACTTATACAAGTGTGTTTGATGATATTCGGACCCTCTTTGCACAAACTAATGAAGCTAAAATGCGTGGCTATACTAAGGCGAGATTTTCATTTAATGTCAAGGGCGGCCGTTGTGAAGCTTGTCACGGTGACGGAATCATTAAGATTGAAATGAACTTTTTGCCGGATGTCTATGTCCCTTGTGAGGTGTGTCATGGAACTCGTTATAATTCTGAAACTTTAGAAGTAACTTATCGCGAAAAAAACATTGCGGAAGTTTTAGATATGACAATTAACGAAGCTACTAAGTTCTTCCAAAACATTCCTAAGATTGCCCGTAAACTCCAAACGATTGTTGATGTGGGATTAGGATATGTAAAACTGGGCCAATCTGCCACAACCTTATCTGGTGGTGAAGCTCAAAGAATGAAGCTTGCTGCAGAATTGCAAAAGTTATCTACTGGTAAGAATTTCTACATTTTAGATGAACCAACCACAGGTCTTCATACTGATGATATTAAGCGTTTAATGGAAGTTTTACAGAGACTGGTTGATGAAGGAAATACAGTTTTAATTATTGAACATAATCTTGATGTAATTAAATCTGCTGACTGGTTAATTGATTTGGGACCAGAAGGAGGCGATGGAGGTGGTACCATTGTCACAACAGGTACTCCCGAAGAAGTAGCTGAAGTAAAGGAAAGTTATACAGGCCAATATCTGAAACCTGTTCTTGAACGTGATACTAAGCTCACTAAAGAGGCACTTGACAAAAATGATTAATTGTCAAGTATTACATTATTAATTAATAAGTGTAAAATATGCTTCAAGGAGGAGAAAATTATGGATAATTTTTCTACATCATCAAGAAGCAACCATGGTTTTGATTGGGGCGCATTAATTGCAGGTGTCCTGATGGTCATTGCAGCTTTTCTATTAATTCGTCACCCTGGGAAAGGATTACATGCCTTTGTGTTAATCTTTGGTATTTTGTCTATTGTCCAAGGGTTTGTATGGCTAGCTGGATATTCACGTTTCCGCAACTTCTTTTCACGTAGTTGGGTAACTTTGATTTCTGGTATTTTAGATATTATCGTAGGTGTTTTGTTCTTATGCTCCTATGATATCGGTGGTTTAACAATTGCCTACTTATTTGCAATTTGGTTCTTTGTCGACTCAGTGGTAGGAATTGTATTTTCATGGCACTTAAAAGATTTTTCAACTGGCTACTTTATCTTTAGCTTGATTATGAATATCTTGAGTTTGATTATTGCTGTATTTTTGATCTTTAATCCATTAATCGCAGCTTTGAGTTTAGTATGGTTAGTCGCATTTTGGTTGTTAGTATTCGGAATCAACGAAATTGTAACAGCCTGGATGCACAGATAAAATTTTAAGAAGTCGTAAGACTTCTTTTTTTATTATGAAAAAAGAAACACCCGGTATGTTATAATGCAAGGGTAGGGGAGGACAGCACAATGGCTGAAGAAAAGAAGCAATTACTAATTGTAACTGGAATGAGTGGTGCAGGGAAAACTGTAACTGCTCATGCCTTAGAAGATATGGGGTATTTTGTAGTTGATAATTTACCTCCAACTCTTTTAAGTAGTTTTTGGGATTTAATGATTAATTCCAATGATTTTCAAAAAGTGGCAGTTGTAATTGATTTAAGAGTAAAAAATTTTTATACCGATTTACTTGATGAAGTAAATTCACTTGAAGATAACGGAAAAGTTCAAGCAACTATTTTATTTTTAGAAGCCTCTAATGATACTTTAGTTGCGCGTTATAAGGAGACTAGACGGTTACCACCCCTTGCAAATAGTGGCCGTCTTCTTGATGGGATTTTGGAGGAACGTCGAATTCTCACCCCAATCAAGAATCGTTCTAACTATATAATTGATACTTCTAAGTTGTCGACAAAGCAATTAAAAGAAAAGTTGTTAAGTACCTTTAGTGACAGCAAAAGACAGCCTTTTTCAATTGAAGTTATGTCATTTGGCTTTAAGTATGGGATGCCAATTGATGCTGATATTGTAATGGACGTACGATTCTTACCTAATCCATTTTATATCCCTGAACTGAGACCTTTTACTGGACTTGATAAGCGGGTATTTGATTACGTCATGAGCAAAGAAGAAACGCAAGTATTTTATCAAAAATTATTGGATTTATTAAAGACGGCAATTCCTGGATACATTGAAGAAGGGAAGGAAAAGCTTACAATTGCAATTGGGTGTACTGGGGGGCAACACCGTAGTGTATCAATTGCACAGCAGTTAGCACGTGATCTTTCTAAAAAGTATCCGGTTGATATTACCCACCGCGAGGTTAGCCGTTACAGTAGAAAGTAGGTGAAGATGTTTGTCATACGCAGAAACTAAAATAGTTCGAGTAATAAAAGGCAGACGTCCCAAAGTAGTAGTTATTGGAGGCGGTACGGGTTTACCGGTAATTTTAAATGCTTTAAAAAAGCGCAATGCAGAAATTACTGCAATCGTCACTGTTTCTGATGATGGTGGTTCCTCTGGAACGATTCGTAATTTTATCAATGTTGTTCCACCGGGTGATATTAGAAATGTGTTGGTATCATTAAGCGATATTTCCCAAGAAAAGAAAAATATTTTCCAATATCGCTTTGATTCTTCTGATTCATTTTTCTCAGGTCATGCAATTGGAAATTTAATTATTGCGGCTCTAAATGAAATGCATGGAAATATTTTTGATGCAGTTCAATCACTTTCAAAAATGATGCGAGTGGATGGCCATATTTTTCCTGCTTCTAATGAACCTTTGACTTTAAATGCGGAATTTGTTGATGGGACAACTGAAGTTGGTGAAACTGAAATCACTTCTAAAGATAAACGCATTAAACGAGTGTGGGTAACTGATACTGATTCAAATGAAGAACCTAAGGCTGTTTTGCCAGTTTTAGCAGCGATTATGCAAGCTGATGCAGTAGTTTTGGGACCAGGAAGTTTATTTACTTCAATTTTACCTAATTTAATGATTTCTAATTTAGGAGAAGCAGTTCGAGAAACTAGTGCTGAGGTTATTTATATTTGTAATATTATGACTCAACGTGGTGAAACGGATCATTTTAATGACGCTGATCATGTTAAAGTAATTAATGATCATCTTGGTGGTCATTATATCAATACTGCTTTGGTAAATGGTGCCAAAATTGATATGAGCAAGTTCCATCCAGAAGATTATGATGAGTATTTGGAACCAGTGGGGAATGATTTTGCAGGATTAAGAGAACAAGAATGCCGAGTAATCACTGATGATTTTATTGATCAACGTCATGGCTTAGTTTTTCATGATGGAGAAAAAGTAGCTAAGGAAATCATTAATTTGGCATTTGAAGCGATGTCAAGGAGAAGAATGGCTGATAATAATGGTTAGTTATGCAAGTGATGTCAAAAAAGAATTAACTTCTTTGCCGGTTCACCCCGAGCATGCAAAAGCAGAATTGGCCGCTTTTTTGCGTATGAATGGGGTATTAAACTTACATGATCATCAATTTAGTTTAGATATTACTACAGAAAATCCTGCAATTGCTCGGCGTATTTTTTCTTTAATTAAAATTGCTTATGGAATTGAACCTTTGTTAATTGTTTCCAAGAAGATGAAATTGAAGAAAAATAATCAATATTTGGTTCGTTTGCAACGAAATGTAAAAGAGATTTTGGAAAATCTTCAAATTTGGGATGATGAAAAAGGCTTGATTACACGAATCCCTGCACGTATTATGAAGTCACGTGAAGGAGCAATGTCTTATTTAAGAGGGGCCTTTTTGGCAGGAGGGAGCGTTAATAATCCTGAAACAAGTCGCTACCACTTAGAAATTTATTCAACTTATGAAGATCATAATTTGGATTTAGCGAAGTTGATGAATCAGTATTTTTACTTGAATGCTAAAACAACTAAGCGGAGACGAGGCTATATTACTTATTTGAAAGAAGCAGAAAAAATTGGTGATTTCTTGCATATTATTGGTGCTTTAAATGCCATGCTTTCTTTTGAAGATTTACGAATTATGCGGGATATGCGGAATTCAGTAAATCGTTTGGTTAATTGTGATACTGCCAATATGAAAAAAACAGCCACCGCGGCTGCTAAACAAGTTGAAGATATTCAATTAATTGATGAAAAGAATGGTTTAGATAGTTTGCCTGATAAATTGCAAAGTTTAGCTCGTTTTCGGTTAAATCATCCGGAGCTTTCGTTAAAGGAAGTTGCTGAACAAATTCCAGATGGTCCAATTTCAAAATCAGGTGTGAATCATCGTTTTAAAAAATTACGTGAGTTAGCAGATGGTTTAAGGGCATAAAAAAATAGAGTTCCGTGGAACTCTATTTTTTATATTATTTGAAATTACTTCTTTTTGTTAACCATAATTTCATCGATTAAACCGTATTCCTTAGCTTCTTCAGCAGTAAGGTAGTTATCACGTTCAGTATCCTTTTGGATCTTTTCCAAAGGTTGACCGGTAGTTTCGTGTAAGATTTGATTAATCTTCTTACGGCTCTTCAAAATTTCTTCAGCCGCAATTTGAATATCGGTTTGTTGACCTTGAGCACCACCTAAAGGTTGGTGAATTAAAACAGTTGAGTTAGGAAGTGCGAAACGCTTACCCTTAGTACCACTGGTCAAAAGAATAGATGCCATTGAAGCAGCCATACCAATTGCAATAGTAGAAACGTCTGATTTAATAAAGTTCATAGTATCCATAATTGCAAGACCAGAAGTAATTACTCCACCTGGTGAGTTAATGTAAAGAGAAATGTCTTTAGTATTGTCTTGTGCATCAAGGAATAATAATTGAGCGATGATTGAGTTAGCCATTTGGTCGTTGATTTCACCGCTAAGCATGATAATTCTGTCTTTTAATAAACGTGAGTAAATATCGTAGGCACGTTCGCCACGAGCAGTTTGTTCAATAACTGTAGGTACAAGCATATATTTGCCTCCTATAAAAATTATTAGCACTCTCATGAGTACAGTGCTAATTAAATCACTTACTTTTAATTATGTCAATAGATGAGCATCAGATGCTAAAAATTAATTAAATTGTATTGATTTTGTATTTTTCTATTACTATGGTTCATATTACAATAGAAGTAGTGAATTATTATTTCGGAGGGAATTTTTTTGAATTATTCAAAGAAAGTTTTGACATGTGCGTCTGCTTTAGTGATCAGTTTAGGAATTTTTGCTGGTTATTCTACAACTACATTTGCAGCAAGTACTAGTCAAAACACAAGTACAAAGAAAACTGACTCAAGTGCCAAAAGTGATATAGATTCTTCAAGCAAAAAGGATTTAGCTACCAAAGATGATAGTGAAGCGGGTAATGTAACTGATAAAAAGAAAGAGCCTGCGCAAACTACTACTAGTTACGATATTATGACTAAAGTAGCTGGAGCTAAGAATTACAAGGTCTGGAAGAGTGTTTCAAACGGTAAGGTTCATACTAAGGTTGCTGACGGACAAAACTTCCGTTATAGTCATATCCAATCAAATCAAAGTATTAAGACTAAGAAGTATACTTATTGGTTGATTTATGTTGATGGTCGACGTGTAGGTTGGGTTAACCAAAACTACTTCGCTAGAAATACAATCGAAACTCCAAAGACCGTTTCTTTGGTAAGAAATGATAATTATACTTTTGATCCTAAAGATGCAATCAGTTATGCGACTGATTCAACTGGTACAGTCGTAGACAACCAAGAAGTGAATGTTTCTAAGTCTACGATTAATTGTGGTACGCCAAAGACTTATAAGGTAAAGTACACTTATGGTTCAGGTAGTTCAACTGTAGCTATTACAGTAAGAAAGAGTACTAAAGAAGGATACGGGGATGCCGATAGCGTTTCAGCTAAAAAGGGTACTAATGATTTTCAATCATGGGATTCTCACTACGGTGCCTCAATCAACTATATCAGTCCTAAAGAATTCCAACCAGAAACTGCAAAGCATACTTTTTCTAGTGGGGATCTTTCTTTGACTACTCGTTTATATCAACCAGTTTTATTAAGTATTAAAACTGGTTCTGATGATGGAAATATCAATCGTGTAGGTCATATTCCAGAAGGTGTAACGGTTTCAAACAACTGGGCTTATACTAGTTTACTCAGCCACACTAATTTGATGAATGGCCATATTGTTGGTTATGATTTAAGTAAGTTGAAGAGTCCTTATAATCCTCAACACTTGAATGAAATGAGTCAAGATAAATTTAATAAGTATGTTCAAAACATTAAAGTAAGTCCTTATATTCCAATTGGTCACGGACAAGCTTTAGGTTCCACTGACAAGTATATTTATGCTTTAGTTAACGACCACACTATGCACCAAACTACTGATTCTGAAGAATTAGTTCAAATCCGTAAGAGTGATATGTGTATCAATAAGATTTGGACTGTTAAGACTTGGAATAAGGGTAATGCAGAAGATTCACGTTACTACCAAAACGCAGTGGTAGTTGATGATCATACTATGTACGGTCTTTACCATGATACTGAAAAACATCGTTATGAATACTGGAAATTATCACGGACTGGTGATAATTGGTACTCACAATTAGTTGGAGTAACTGATGGTGACTTCGTAAATAATGGTGCACCGGTTCAAGGATTTACGTATGATTCACAGAACAATAACTTCTATATTTCCTTCAATGACTTAATCTTTAAGGTCGCTTACGATGGAACTCTTAAGCAATCCTATCAATTCAAGAGTGGTCGTGAGGTAGAAGGTATTTCAATTAGTGATAACAAGTTATATGTAAACTTAGCTCAAAGAGCAGAATTACTAGTTGGCGATCTGAAATAAAATAGGCCATCTAAATAAAGGGTAGATAGAAACATGAAGATGTTTTTATCTACCTTTTTTATTTTTGACGTAGAACAACTCAATTGCTTTTACTTGCTTTTTATATTTTTAGCTTCTAATCTAAAAGGTGAATATATAATTATTATCTTAACTTGCAAGTTATTATATAAATAGTTATTTATTGTATTAATTTTTTATTTTTATAGATTAACTTTCAGTAAGTTTGTTTTGGAAGAAGTGAGTATTTGCATGGGAGAAGAAAAAACTAACGGGGAAAAGACCTATATCTCCGTACTTGCCTTAACAATGATGAACGTTTCCATTGTTGCAGGACTAGCAAATGATGTTCAACAGTCATTTTATGGGCTTGCCTCAGTAACCTACTTCGCAATTGGCGCCATTTGTTTCTTTATCCCAACAGCTCTAGTTGCTGCGGAATTAGGTTCAGGTTGGAGTAATCGTGGAGGAATTTTCCGTTGGGTTGGTGAAGGATTAGGTAAAGGCTGGGGATTAACATGTTTACTCATCCTGTGGTTTCAATTGATTCTGAACTTTGGGATGGGAATGCCTAGTTTTACTGCAACAATAATGTTTTATACACCCAACTATGATGCAGCTGTTAAGTTTGCGCAAGCATCCCAGCATGAATTACTGATTATGACTGGTTGGATTATTTTGTATTGGATTCTTACATATCTTTCGACTAAAGGTGTTAAAGCTTTCTCTAATATCGCTAAATACGGAGTTATTATCGGAAGTTTGATCCCTTTGGCAGTTATGATTATTTTGGCTATTGTTTGGGTAGCTCAAGGCCACCAACCAGTTATTCCAATGACATTTAAAGGATTAGTTCCAAAATGGAATGGAATGAGTACTCTAGCCTTAGCTGCGGGAGTGTTTTTCTCATATACGGGTATTGATATGAATGCTGCTCATATCAAACAATTAAAACATCCAGAAAAAGATTTTACTAAAGCAATGTTTATTTCGATTATTCTTGCTTTCTTGATCTTTGTTGTTGGTACGGTAATTATTGCGATGATTATTCCAGAAAAGCAAATCAATGTTTTATATACCCTTTATTCTGTATTTCGGGTTTTAGGCTCTACAATCGGGATGCCCTGGTTGTATATGATTCTTGTTTGGGCATTACTTTTCAATACGATTGCTATGGTTGTTACTAATATGGCAGGTCCATCATTTATGCTAGGACAAGTTGGAGGCAGTGGCTTTTTGCCACACTGGTTCCAGCAAAATAATAAACATAATATGCCAGCTCATTTAATGTATACCCAAATCGCCGGTATGACTATCGTTGCCTATTTAGTTAAATTGATTCCTAATGTTGAAGGCTTTGTAATTTTATTAACTCAAACAATTACTGTTTTATACATGATTTACTATATCTTGATGTTTACTGCTTTTTTGCGCTTGCGTTATGACCAACCTAACCGTCCTCGTTCATTTAGAGTTCCAGGAGGAAAAGTGGGGGCATGGATTGTTGCAGGATTAGGGTTGGTTTCTTCAGCTTTTGCAATTGTTCTTGCCATTTATCCTCCAGCACAGGTTAAGTCCGAAGTAGGATCACCTATAATTTATATTTCAGTTATTCTAGCTTTAGTGGCTGTAGTTCTGGTTATTTGCTTTAGCGTATATCAGCTTTCAAAGAAGCATCCTAATTGGGTAAATCCTCATAACAAGTTTGCCCCGTTTACTTGGGAAATCGAAGGGCTTAAAAAGCCAGGAAAAGTTTTGTCAAACGTTCCTACCACCGTTATGTCTAAAGATCAAAACCCTATGGGGATGCCAATTAAGCGTCCTTATAAGCCAGATCAACAGGTTTCTAATAATATTGTCAAGGAAGATGAAAATAACGAAATTTCAACTAGTAAAAATTGAATAAATACGTGATTTTAGGGAAAAGAGATTACTATGGTACAAATTGATAATAAGAATTTAAAACAAATTAGATCAGAGTTTTTAGATACATCAAAGTATCGTAACACTCAAAATGCTGTAATGAAAAATGGTATTAAGAAGTCAATTACAAATCAAAGCGAAATAAATTCACATCCATTCATATTTTCAATTGATATTGATTCAAATAAAGTTATGAATCAAAAGAAATCTGGGCGTTGTTGGGACTTCTCAGGTTTAAATTTTATTCGTTACCATATTGAAAAAGATCACCATATTAAAGATATGGAGTTATCGCCTAGCTATATTTATTTTTATGACAAGCTTGAAAAGGGTAATTATTTTTACCAAAACATTATTGATACAGCTGATCAGCCACTGTCTGATCGTTTAGTAAACTGGTTACTTACTACCCCTCAACAAGACGGCGGCGATTGGCAATTACTTGTTGATTTAATCGAAAAATACGGGATTGTGCCAATGCAAGCTATGCCAGAAGATGCAGTCAGTGCTAACTCTCAAGAATTGAATCGAATGTATGATAGAAAATTGCAAAAAGATGCTTTGAAGCTACGTGATTTGGTTAATAGTGATGCATCTGACGAAAAGATAAAGAGTGTGCTTCATCAAATGAACGCAGAAAACTATCGTATTTTAGCCATTTCTTTAGGTACACCTCCAGAAAAATTTACTTATGAATATCGTGATGAAAATGATGAATATCATACTACTGGTCAAGTTACTCCATTGGAATTCTTTAAGAAGTTTGTGAATATTAACTTTAATGACTATGTTGAACTAATGAATTTGCCGGGAGATAAATATCCATATAATACGCCATTTGCTGTTGAAATCTCTGGAAATATGGTTGATGGACAACCAAGTCGTTACTTCAACGTTTCAATGAAGGATATGGAAAAGACTGCAATTGAACAATTGAAAGATGATGAACTTGTATGGTTTGGCTGTGATGTTCTTCAAGAATGGGCACCACAAGCTGGAGTTTTAACTGAAAAGGTCTTTGACTGGGATCGTTCATTTGGGATTAAGTTAGGTACTGATAAGACCAAGAGATTTGAATACCGTGAAAGTTTACCAACACACGCAATGCTTATTTCTGGAGTTGATATGCGTGATGATGAGCCGGTTAGATGGAAGATTCAAAACTCTTGGGGTTCAAAAGTTGGTCACAAAGGGTACTTCATTATGGGCAACGATTGGATGGAACAATATACCTATGAAACTGTTGTTAATAAGAAGTACTTAACTAAAAAGCAACTTGCAGATTATCAAAAAGAACCAGTAATGCTTCCATATTGGAATGCAATGAACCCAATTTAAAGAAGGCAATATTATGACGTTAACGGATACGCAAAGTAAAATTGTCGCAAAAGCTACTAAAAAAGATATTAATGGTTGGCATTATTTATCCGTTCAAGGTGATCCGTATGAAATTGGCTTTCAACATGGTTATCTTTTAACTAATGAGTTTAGGGATGCAGTTCGCGTTTACACTCATATGACGCTTGAGTTATATGGAATGGATTATTCTTTCTTTGCTAATCAAGCAGTTAAAATGCATAAGGATAGAATTCCCGAAGAATATTTGGAAGAAATGCAAGGGATGGCTGATGGTTTTACTGCCAACGGTTTGAAAACTAGTGTTAATGATATTCTCGGCTGGAATGATTGGATGGAATTAACTGGTTATTGGTGGCCCCAAGTTGCAGCTAATTATTCTAATAATCCTCCTCAAGGACCGCGTGGATCTCATTGCTCTGCATTTGTTGCTACAGGATCTGCTACCAAAGATGGTAAACCCGTAATTGCTCATGAAAGTTTTGATGATTTTTGGAGTGGTCAATACTTTAACGTTTGTGAAGAAGTTCATCCAACTAATGGCCATGCATTTAAAATGCAAACTGTTCCTGGTTATATCGATTCGATGACCGACTTCTATGTTACTGATGCTGGTCTTGGTATTACTGAAACAACAATCGCTGGTTTTGTTGGCTATGATGTAAAAGGGATGCCTGAATTTATTCGTGCACGCAAGGCTACCCAATATGCAAATAATATTGATCAATGGGTAAAATTGGTTAATGAAGGTAATAATGGTGGCTATGCCAATATTTGGCTTCTTTGTGATACTAATACTGATGAGATTGCCCGTTTTGAACAAGGATTAAAGCATCAAGAGTTGCTAAAGTCAACTGATGGATTCTATTATGGTTGTAACGCTTGTCACAATCCAAGGATTCGAAATCTTGAATGTGTTGATAATGGCTATAACGATACTCGCCAACAAACTGGAGCCCGTAGAGCACGCTTTGAAAAATTATTACCAGAAGTATCTGGGACTATTGATGATGAGGTGGCCAAAAGGATCTTAGCAGATAAGTATGATCTATATTTGGGCTATCAATGTGCTTCTTCACGTGATATTTGTGCTCACTATGATGTTGACCCTCAATACTATGCTGACGATCCTCACGGCGTTTGGAATGTACCTTTCTTCCCAGGTGGCTCATGTGATGGAAAATGTGCAGATGCAGCCGATATTCAAAACTTAAATATGTGGGGAATTTTTGGCAGAGCTGATGGCGAACCGTTCGATGCAAAAAGTTTTATGAAGCAACATCCGGAATGGAATTGGCAAAAAGGTTATCTATATGATAGACCAAGTCAACCTTGGACATTATTTAGTTAAACAATAAAAATAGTGCTAGATAGCTTTTTAGCACTATTTTTTTGTCTTTTTTTGACATTTGGGACAAAGACCGAAAATTTCTAAATGGCTGGCACTAGTGGTAAAACCGGTTTGTTCCTCCGCATTTTTTCGCATTTGATCTTCAATTTTATCAAAATTAGGATAGAAAACGTCGGCAATTTTACCACAATTTTTACAAATGATGTGAAAGTGAGGCTTAACGAAAAAATCATAGTGAGTTGAATTATCCCCATTTTTGATTTCCATAATAATCCCTACCTTAACCAATGTATTTAAAGTATTGTAAATAGTAGCCTTATTTATCAAGCCCACTGATTTTTGTGCTTGATAAATAGTTTCAACGGTTGGATGGTTATGATGAGACATTAAATAGGTTAAAATCTGTAATCTAGGTTTGGTAACTTTAAGATTGTGTTCGTGTAAAAGTTTATGTGCTTGATCTTCTAATGTTGCTTTCAAAAAATCCCCTCCATTATGTTTTTGCTAAAACCAGTGTATCATGCGCAAACAAAAAACACCCTTAAAAAGGATGTTTATTTGTAATTATTCTAATCTAAAATTGCCGCATCTTCATGCTTTTTAATAGCTGGTAGAATAAGGCCAAGTGCGACCAAAATGATTGGAGTGATAATATTTAAGAATAGGGTAAATGAATCTGGTGAGTAAATTCCAAATATACAACAAGCAGCCGTGATTCCGAAACACCATACACCGGCGGTATAAGCAAGCGGTTGAGATTTGGTCATTTGATAGCTCGTCTCAAATTTTGCTTGTTGTTTTCTTAATGCAATATAGGCTGCAAATACCCACAAATAACGCATAGGCATTGTGGTCGAGTTTAATTTAACCAATTGAGCCATAACTGATTGAGCATCGGGAAGTAATGCTTGAGCGGCAATTAAACTTCCTGAAAGAATTACGACCATCCAGATACCATTAATATAAGCACCATGTTTATTAATCTTTAGCAATTTCTTAGGGATGAATTCTTTAGCTTGTTTACTACCAAGCAACATTCTTAGTGGGGCGTCGATACTAATAACTAAAGTTGAAAATTGGCCAATTACATTACACCAAGAGTAGATGTACATGAATAAACCACCCACATGATAATATTCACCTAATCTTTGAAAGGCCATGTAAGGTCCGTTAGAAATATATTCATTAAGGTTTTTATTGACGACTTGTGGATCAAACATTAAAGCCATTGCAAAAGTACCAAGGATAGCAGAAATCATAACCATAATAGCTAATGCCATCATTGCCTTAGGAAAGTTTTTAGAAGGATCCTTAACTTTATTTACATATGGGGAGATCTTTTCACAGCCACCAACTGCAAATACTAAGATTGAAAGAGAGGTTAAGTATTTTATATTAAAGGTTGGCATTAAGCTCTTCCAATTAAAGTTAATGGAATAATAATTGGCATGAGGATTAATAGCAGGAGCTGCAAACATCATAATGATGAATAAAATTGACATAATGAACATTGAAGTCCCCGCTACGGTAGCTAATCCTTTTAAAACTTGAATTCCGCGACTTGTAACCCAGCAGAAGAATAGAAAAACAACTAAAGTTGCAAATTGAGTCCAAGCAGTTGGTAAGCTATCATACCAAAGTGTATTCCCAAAAATTCCCCAGGCCATGGCTCGGAGTCCACCAGTTCCTTTACTAGAAATATATACAATATGGCAGGCCCAGTAAGTCCAACCTGCATAATAAGCCCATTTTGCACCCATTGTAGCCTCTCCCCATGAGGAGACACCACCTTCAGCATTTTTAAAAGTAGCACCCAATTCTCCTACCATTAAGGCATAAGGAACAAAGTAGAGCAAGAACATAATAATCCAACTAAAGATGACTTTTGTTCCATCAAAGTAGACAAATCCATTAACAACATTTCCAAATCCCCATACAGTAGAAAAGGCCATCATTGCTAATGTCGTCCACATCATCTTTTTAGGATTGCTTTGAGATTCAACCATATTTTTCTCCTTTATTTAAATAATATGTGAACCCTTTCATTATATAACAAGTTAACAAATAAAAGTGACAAACTAATAAAACTATAACTATTATTTGTATACTAAAAACATGTTGAATTTTGTATTCTACTTGGTATACTATTTTTGGTTTTTATCGATATTTGATAATTTGGAGGAAAAGAATGAAAAAGTCATTTAAGATTACTGCAGCTTTAAGTGCAATTTTAGCTAGCGGAATCTTGGCAGTTAATGCCACTCAAAATCATGTTGAAGCAAAAAGTTACAGTAAGGCTGTGACTAAGATTGCTGGAACTAAGAACTATGCAATTTATCATCGAGTTTCAAGTAAAGGACCATCTGGTAAATTTACTTCTACTAAGTACTTTAAGCATGGTCAAATTCAATCTAAGCAATATGTTTCAACTAAAATCTAAGCAATATGTTTCAACTAAAAAGGGTAATTACTGGAACATTATTGTAGATGGACGTGAAGTTGGTTGGGTTAGCCAAAACTTCTTTGCTAGAAACAAGATTTCTGTAGCCAAAGAAGTTTCATTGATTAAGAATTCTGATTATGGCTTTCCAACAAGGGATGCAATTAATTATGTAACTGATGGTCAAGGTACTGCCGTTGATCCAGACAAGGTTAGTGTTTCAAAAACTTACGTAAGTACTCAACCTTCAACTGTAAATTACAGCTATGGTAAAGCTAAGGCTTCAGTTAATATTAGTGTCCGCGATAATGCTGATTCAGAAATGGGTGAAGTAACCAAGCAGCCTCAAAAAGGATTTAAGACCACTACTACTTGGAACGGTGGATCAAAAGGTTCTTCTAGAAACTGGAATGCAGCTCATCATTACACTTCAGAAACTAGCAGTAACACTTTCTCAAGCAATGGGTTAACTCTTCGCACTAGATTGTTCCAACCACGCTTCTTAAGTCTTGGTTATGGTCAAGCTGGCGACAAGATGGGGTTATTCCAGAAGGGATGACTGTAAATGGAAATGACTTTGTAACCTCACTTTATTCTAGTGATAGTGATCAACATGGACATTTGGCACTTTACAACTTAGGTGCAATCAAGAGTAAGTATGCGGCTCAAAATTTAACTACTATGAATTGGAGTACCTTTAAATCATATGCCAACAACATTAAGGTGAGTCCATACATCAAGTTAGGTCATGGCCAATCTCTTGGTTCATCCAGCAACTACATCTATGTACTTGCCAATGATAATAAGTACAATAATGGTCCAAAGTCTGAAGAAGTTATGCAAATCCGTAAGAGTGATATGCAAATTAATAAAATTTGGACAATTAGAGTAGCTGAAAATCGCTATATCCATAATGCAACCTTTGTGGGTGATAACACTATGTACGCACTCTTCCATAATGGTGGTTACGATCGCTATGAATACTGGAAGTTGACTAGAGATGGTGATAATTGGAAGGCAACTGAAGTTGGAGCAACTAATGGGAGCTTTATTTCAAATTCACCAGTTCAAGGTTTTGCATATGGAAATGATCACTTCTTTATCGGCTTTAATGACAACATTTTCCAAGTAGCTAAAAATGGCGCAGCGCAAAAGCACTACCGCTTCAATACTAAGCGTGAAATTGAAGGTTTATCAGCTACTAATTCAAAACTTTACGTTCAATTTGCTCAACGTGCAGAATTAACTGAAGGCAAATTCTAAAAAGACGATCGATTATTAAAAAGCATCCATTCATTTGGATAGCTTTTTTTATTGAGAAAATTACCGTTGAAAACACGGGATTTTAATCCCGTGATGAAAACGGCTCTTTTCATCGTTTTCTTTTTAAAGTCTATTTTTCCTTCTTTTCTTTTGCTATAATTTTTAAAGAAAGGAGGGAACAAATGTGCTGACTGGAATAAAATT
>OFGX01000021.1_pt1 | contig 121256 bp, 144 predicted proteins | sample 1521831 | NCBI WGS metagenome assembly OFGX01 (sample SAMEA3504080, study PRJEB24116) | mouse gut metagenome | biome: mouse gut; feature: mouse-associated habitat; material: faeces | place: Denmark | collected 2011 | reverse complement strand
CTACGGCCCATAGCGGACTCTCACCGCCTAGCTAATACCCATGCCGGGCGCACATAAAAAAACGGAGCCATTTAATACAGCTCCGTTTTTTCAATATCAAGTGTATAAATATTTTAATTAAATATTATAAAATCCGCATTTTATTTCGTTTTTCTTACCATTGAAATTTATATTGTTGTGGTGACAGTTGATACGTGTAAGTCTCAACTATATTTCTATCCTTGTCGATTACATAATCTACTGTAAAATTATTCGGATCATCACCATTGATTTTGCACCACTTAGGCCCATTCTGACCATCAAGTTTTATTTTATCTCCAGATTTCGTATGTTTTATTTTCATCCATCCTTCTTTTACTGGATAAAAGTCACTGTCGTCACTTTGCTTTTTATTATAGCCATTTTTGCTAGATAGCATATTGTTGTAATCTTTCTTTTCATTAGAGTTTAGTTTTGACTCGTCTATATTGTTATTCCCATCTACTTCAGCAACAAATTGACGATAACCAGTTCCTTTTCCGTTAAATAAAATGACAATACGTCGATTTTCTGATTTCGGACTACTACGTAAGTAGATTTTTCCTGCTAAGTCCTTATTAGACATAGCATGAACATCATTAGGAATAATAACTATCCCAATTGCCACTAAAAATGCAATAATAATTCCAAAATATTTTTTCATAGTAAATTTTCTCCTGTCGCTAACTATAGGTCTTGAAGTTCTTCTACATGGTCAGCTACTTTTTGGTCCAATTCATTATGCTTATCCATAAAGTCATCGTAGCTTCCACTAATATTCGTAGCATGGTTAGCAAAATGTTTTGCGTCTAAATAAGCATTATGAATTTTCTCTTTGTCTGAATCGTCAACAGAATCATTTTTCTGAATCTTCTGGTCTAAGTCATGAAGATCGCTAAGTTTACTATCAACATCATCAATCTCATCAGTATGATTATTTTGAATAGTATCAATTGTAGAATCTACATCAAAATCATCGTCAGAATTTTCTATAGCATCATTCCATTCGTTACCTTCTTTGGAAGATAATTGTTCTACCTTGTGACCAAGTGCAAAGTATTGAGTAGCAAATTCTTCTTTATCATCTTTGTAATTTGATTTGTTTTTCTTCTGTTGTTGGGCTGTTTCTGCCTGCTCTTCCGCTTCATCGGCACTATTTTGAGCCATTCCACCGAAAATAAATGTACATACAACTACTACACACGTAATGATAAATTTCTTTTTGCTTTTCTTAAACTGATCGCTCTCTTTATCTTTTCTTTGTTTAAACCACTTAACACCGTAGACTATTGCAACAATAAATGAGACTAAAAACGCCAATTCTAATAAGCCAGCTAAAGTTTCCATAATATAAATATCCTCCTAATTACACAAAAATGGTCAATCAGCGTAGCTAATTGCGTCGATTGACCATTTAGTTTTAAAACTCCTTTATTTTACCAAAAATTTCTTTCGCTGAAAACGCTATATACAAAAGTCATTAATTACTTTACTAAGTTGTCTTTTAACCTTGTTGAAATCTTCTAGTCGTAATTTATCCATTGGTAAAGAACGCACTCTTTCACGAGAATAACAATGTATTTGTGTTGCATTTACTCGACCATATATATTTGCATAGCCCTGTAAATTAACGTAACCATTAAAATAAGTTCCACCAGAAGTGATTGGTGCTACCATAAGATAATTTGTATTGCGATTATATCGATCGTTAGAAATAATTACCGCTGGATGAATACCTTCCATCTCAGTATCTATAGCCGGACTAAAGTCTAAATAGATAATATCTCCCTGTTTATACTGTACTTTACTCATAATTTTCTCCATTCTACATTGTAAAAATGTCATTTTAACGACTGCTTATTCTAAAAAGAGGATCGCCTAGAATGACGACCCCCTTTTTGGTTGATTTTATTTTTCTTTCCAATTTTTGGAGGAAAATTTCCTTCCCACCAATCAATACAAATTGCTATTAAGAAACAAATTCCGATAATAATTAAATGTGTCATACATTCTCCTATAATTTCATATATCCTCTAGAAACAGTTAGATCAGCTAATTTAATACTAAAATTATCAAAATAATCTCGATCATTAATACTTAAATCAGAATATGGAGTACTATCAAGCCCACCAAATGATAATTTTGAAATAATATCTTTAGTAATTTCCACGCGTGTATCATTTTTATCCCAGCCAGCAGCAATATTCTCTAACCAATCATCATTTAATTCGTAAGCACGAACTCCACCTTCGGGAGCAATAACGCAAAGAAAATTTTTTCCAACATTACTATTCAAAATTTTCCCAGTTACGCCCATATAGCCACATAGGTTACTAAAAATCTCTACTGCATCATCAATTAATGTTCTATGTTTCCACATAATTTTCTCCTCCTACATAAATAAATCTGCAATTGCTACCAATAAGCACGTTAACAATAATCCGACCTTTACAAAATTAAAGGCAAAGCCTAATTCTTCACCGATCCGATTAATTAAATTCATAATATATTTCCTCCTAAATAATAAAGACTTCATTTGAATGCTGCCTAGTTTCCTCACTAAACATAATTCAAATGAAGTCTTTTAACTTCTATTAAAATTTCTTTTGCAAAAAACGTTTTATAAAGAAAGACCACCGTTGATATAAATTAGTGGTGGTCTTGCTCTTTGATTCGACTTGAATGTTCTTTTAAGAACTTTGCTACTTTAAGCATAATTTCTTCGGTATCATCCTGTGTAGTAATACCAAGCATTAAAGCTATACCCTCATCCTTAGTAACTTTGAGATGATAATCATTTTTCATTAAGAACAGCTTTGTAGCAACGTAAGCTGTTCTTTTATTTCCATCAGAAAATATATGCTTTTTTGTAATCTTCTGCATTACATACGCGGCTTTAACCCAAATTGTTGGGTATAATTCCGCACCAAAAACAACCATCTGTGGCTGTTCAACTACTAAACTTAAACCTTCCGGGTATTGTAGCCCATAAACTCCTTCACCCGCTTTTCTAATCACTTGTTTATTTACAGCTAAAATTTCTTTTTCTGTTAAATATTCCATACTACAAATCCTTGAGAGCGTCTATTAAATCGGAGTCTTCATCGAAAATTTTATCTATCATTTTCTGTGTATCTTTACTTATACTTTCTTTCTTTTTAAATGTTATTACTCGACCATCGGAAGAAATATCTTTTTCATATTCGTCACCTGGTTGAGCGTGCATTTTTTCTTTGTCACTCTTGGTCAATCGTAAACCAAATGAATTTCCAGACTTAAAAAATTTTGAATTTTCATGAATTTCTTGCATAATATCACCTCGTAATTACATTATAGCATATTAGTGATTACAATTTCTCCAATTCTTACTTTTGTAAAAGACGTGTTTTATAAATTAAGCAATTTCTTCCCAAGTGGACCAATCATCGTAATACTCAACAGTTCCGTCAATGTAATTGTCGATTTCCTTATCTTCACCACCGTTTTCCCAATAATCATCAAATTGTTCTTGAGTCCATCCTAAGTTATCTAAGTAATAATCCACTGACGATTCGTAAACTACTTCTGACAATCCAGTGTTAGCGATGACAAGTTCTTTTTCTTCTTCACCGCGTTGCATTGTCAAAATAGCCTCGCCCCAAGCTGTTTCCACAAGACTCACTAATTCGGTTTTTGCATTATCTGTTAAAATTTCCATTTTATTCACTCTCCTAAAATTTCTTTTTCTTCTAACCGTTCTACTTTATATCCATAGTTTTCTAACGATTGAATTGCATCTGATAAGGTCATTTCAATTCCTAACCCTAATGAGGAACCCCACTTTATTAATTCTTGTTCATTAACTCGCTCACGAAATCCATCGCCAGTGTCAATTAAAAATCTCACTCTAAAATCACCACCAAAAATTCTTTATTCATTAACCATTGATCCTTTTTACTTCATATTCACAATCAGTCTCTAATTCAATCCAATACATTACTTGGTTAAACAATGCTTCATCAAAATCAGAGAGATTGAACACTTTACGATATTCTCCGTTATTTGAATTAAAATAACCGACCGACTGAGTAGCCAAATCTATTGCCGCATCAATCCTAGCCCAACCCGTATTAGAAAAGCCCAATAAATAATCGTTGCTATTTTTATCGTAAATTAGACATTCGCACCACTCAGAAAAAACTTGAATATCTCGGTAATGTACATAAAGTGAATTATCTACTACTGATAATTCTTCAATTTCTTCACTGTCCACTTCTAAATAGCCATCTTCTAGCAGCTGCTCCACATCTTCCCAGCTAGATTCTTCCCAGGGATACGATTCGGTATATAAGCTAACAAATTCTTCAAGATTGTTAAATTCTCCTGCCTTTACACAATTAACCCCCATATCATTTGTTCGTTCCTGTAGTACCTTCATTACTCCCGTTGCAACGTTATTTAATAGTGTTTGTGTATCCATGTTACTTACCTCTTAATAGTGAATTTATTTTTAATAGTGTTTTTGTTATGAAAATTTCTTTTGATTAGTACGATAGCGGGTGTTTATACATATCGATTGCCTTATCTTTCTTACCAGCCTTCCATGCGTTCATAATTTTTTCACCCATGCAGCTTTCCATGGTATGGAAATAATTGCAACTATAGAAATCAACATTACTTTTTTCTTCCTCGGTCAAACTTTCAATTAACGCCTTATGGAATTCCTCGGTTTCACTCAAAGCAATTGCACATTTGGCTTCAATTATCGCTAACGGCTCGCCTAACTTATAAGCGGCGGCTTTCTTCAAATGCAATTTCACTACCCTGTTTAACTCTTTCTTGAATGACTTTTCATCAAAATTTGCATCAAAATAACTCATTTTCTATTTCCTCCAATTTGCAAATGCTGTTATATCAACGTTTTAAGCACCTAAATTTCTTTATAAAATACATATTTTATCTAATCTTCTGCTTCGCTCAGTAATTCGTTTAGATTAATTCCAAATGTTATCCTTGGTTTCAAAGCATCAATTTCTTGCTCCCAAATTTCGATACTATTATTTAATTCTTGCCCAAAATCTACTGCGCTATATTCGTTGAATTGTAGATATTGAACTAATAATTTCTTTGCCTTGTCTAACGTGGTTGCTGTAGTAATGTAATCAGTCGGTTCCTGCCAAAACTCTTGATGATCGACAATAACAACAACATAAACTTTTTTATTTTCCATCTTTATTTCCTCCGTTTATCTAAAAATTCTTTTTGCTCCAGCCTATGGAAATATCTAATTTTGTTAATCGTTTTTATGCTTCGACGATTTTCAAGCCGTAACTCTCAACCCAACCAAGGTCAGTAAGACGCTTCATCATTTCATTTGCCGCATCAAGGCTGTAAAATTTCTTCCAACGATCATAGCTTAATTTTGTATAACGAGATGTAACTTTTACTCCAATTCTTTCACCATCTGTAATTATCCATACTTTTGGCTTAACTCTTTTTTCTCCAACAAGCACTTTGAATGTCTCTTCATCACGTTTCACCACAAACCATTCTTTGTACCAGGCATCTTCCGGCTTATTGGACTTTACCTTTTCTGGGTAACGATATTCTAATTTGTTATTCTGTGATAACCATGTCAATCGTTTACTCATCGTACTCGAATTACTGAATCTTAAGCTTCCATTAAGCGCGTCATCAGCAAAGCCGAAAACTCCTTCCTTAAAATCTTCAAATGTTTCATATGCTTTCGTGTAATCTTCTACCGTGCGTTTTCCGTTCCAGTCCCAACTATTGCTAGATCGATAGGTCCCTGCAATGGTCATATTCTCACGGTCAATTCTGAACCTTACTACTGTGTCGTAACTCATCTTAATTTCCTCCGTTTATCTAATTTTTAATATTGGGCACCAATCAACCACCATTTACTTCCGGGCAAATCTTCATCATCTCGCCAATTTTCTGACTGGCTATCAATAAATGAACGATAATCACTATCGTTTTCATATTGTTCCTGATCCACTTCCTCACAACCAATTGCTCCATATTCATACCCTAAATAACCAGCATTTACGATTTTGGTTGCTAATTCTTCGTCACCACTAACTTCCCACTGTACCAACCAATCGAATAAGGCTTTCTGGGTTTTCGTCCAAATTGATTTACTCATTTTAATTTCCTCCGTTTATCTAAAAATTCTTTTTCTACTTACCAAATAGGAAAAACATATTTTTCTTTAACAATAGTTGTTTGACTAACTGGCATCGCCCCTGCTATACCAACTAATTCATGCTTTTCTACACTTTCACCATCTTCAAGTGGATAAGCGAAAATTTGAATATCCTCGACTTCTTCATCTGATAAGTTCTCTAAAGACTCAATCATTTCGTTTTCATCATAGAAACCTTCAAGCTCATTGCCGAACCAATCGCAAACACTGAAATACCAAGACTTACGAATTAGCTCACCATCAAAGTAGTCGTCTGGCTTAATCCATTTGAAAGTAACTGGATAGTTTTCTCGGCGATAGTGTAATTTCTTCATGATTATTTTCTCCTCAATAATTTTTTCTTAGTGTTCGATACGTAGGCACCACCAGTAGTTATCAACTACCGCTTGATTGATTACGTCATACTCCCACAACTTGTTGAATGTAAAAACTGCGATTGCGTCATTACATAAGCTCGCAATTCTAATACCCTTTTTGTCAGCTTTCGTTAAGACAAGTTCGATAAACTTATCAAGTTTCTTCTGGCTCGCTTTTGTCTTAAATTCATTCATTTTTATTTCCTCCAAGTGGTTAATTTATTTTCTGTTCAGTAATTAATAGTGATAATTTCTTTTATTCTTAACGTTGACCAATTCAATACCATCAGCACCTTCACCTTGTTGACCCACAATTTTTTGTGATTTATCAGTAGGAACAACAACGAGGGTGTAGTCACCATTGCCTTGGTCGTGGTACTCAACCTCGAAATTCTGAGTTTTAATAGTGTCGTCATTCTTGAGCGATAAATTTTTCTGTTTGTGACCAATAGTCTTACTAATAATTTTTGCCTCACTGTGCATTGTGATTGCGTTTGAGTTGGCTTCATGCTTTGACATAATCCAGCCGGTAACGCTTACGATAGTTGTTAGGGTTAATACGATTAGTGCAATATTTTTCTTCATGGTTATTTATCCTCCGAGTGGTTGTATTGTGTGGTTGTGGTTAGTCTTCTAATTCTTCGATAGCATCATCAATCGCTTGACTTAATACATAGCAACGCAAGGAAACATCAATTGATTCATAGCAATCATCAAGCCACCATTCAGCAGTTTTTTGACGGTCCATAAACCCTTCATCAATTGCTTCGCGGATTAAGTCCTTGTTATCATCAACGTATTCCTTGGCTTTGTTGGCGTTGAAAGTATATGATCCTGAGCCATTACCAGTTACAGAATCTTCGATCCAAAGTTGTTCGTTGAGTTCTTCACGATCAACCTCGTTGACATTGATTTCGTTGTCCTTGATGAAGTCGATTACATCGTTCTTAACATTTTCAAAGTAGTCATATTGTTGTGTCATGATATTTACCCCTCAATTAATATATTTTAGTATTTTTGTTGTGATTAATAGTGTAAGATTACATTAGTTTAGCAAGTTCGTCAATAGTACCCGTAGAAGTGGTAAGGTCACTGCAATAACAATAACTGTAATGAATACAGCTAAAATGCTGTACTTCTTAAATTTGATTAGTTTTTCGCTATCCTGTTCTAATTGCTTAATGTATTCAGGATCAACCAACTTGTAATCCTGTTCTGCGTATTTTTGTAGTTCCTTTTGTGACATCATAATATCAAAACCTTTCTAATTCGTTTCAGCGGTTATTATTAATCGCTTTATATAGAGTCTTATCGTGTTGATAAGGCTCTCTAAAAACAATTAATAGTGTTCGTTAAGTGTCGTCAGTGTTTGTATGTATAAACCCCGTCCAGTTCAAGCCCCACTTAATAGGCTAATCTTCCCCTTTTATGGTCCATACTCACGATTTATATGCTGCCACCATATAACCCGCCTTGCATTCGCTATCCAGTTTTCAAGCATTCCACTCAGTCCGTGGTAGTGTTTGCAAGTTTTATTTAATTTTCAAAGTTCGCCGTTGTAATTATTTCCCGCCGTGCGGAGGTCGTTATTTAACGGTAACGTTTACGCCCAGTCTGTAGAATTAGCACCATGCTCTCCACGTGCCCTGATCTTTCACCCGTTGCATAGCCTTGTTGGGTAGCTTTCACCATAACCCTAGGTGATAATAACGCCTTATCCAGACCCTTTTCGGTACAGTCTTGATTGAGTTGCGACTTACTAACGTTTTTTGAATTGGTAACTTTCCAATTAATTTGAACATTGTATATAAGCTTAAGCTTATAAATGATTAACCTTTTATTTATTAATCGCTTCAAGGTTTGCGATTACTTGTTGTTTGATCGTGACTTCATTATAAGCTTACGTTTATAACTTGTCAAGTATTAATTTTTGAATTTTAGCGGTTGACCTTGAAGCCAAAGTTAGATACTCAAGTGAACTCACTTTTTCAATTCATTTATTAAGTTTGTGACTTTATTATAAGCTTAAGCTTATCGATTGTCAAGAAGTAATTTTGATTAATTTATTTCGCCTATGCTAGTTCGACGACTGCTATTTCTGCGATTGCCTTAATCAACTTTACGGCTTTTATTATAAGCTTACGTTTATAACTTGTCAATACCTTTTTCAAATTAATTTTGAAAATGTTATTGAATTATTGCCGTTGTCTAATTGACGATTTTAATTATATAAGCTTACGTTTATAATGTCAAGCATAAATTTAAAATAAAAAACAATAGTAGTAAATTACTATTGTTGTAGGTCTTTTAATCGTTGGTCAATATCATTTCGCAACTCTTTTAAATCCTCTATGTATTGTGTACGATTTTCATTTATTGCTTTTACTAGTTTTGTTGATTTATTTAAATTAACATTAATAAACCCGCGGGCTTGTGATTTGCGATCCCAATAAGTTTGTTGTATCGGGTTGTTTTTCTTATAGTTATTAATAGCCCTTTTAGTTGCTTCACTTGTTGCCACTTTCTCACCTCCAAATATATAAACATACGTTTATATTATAACATACTCACGCCCCTAACAGAATAGAAAACTACACAATCAGTAATTGACTATTACAATACTTAAGTTTAAAATTGTTATATCTCCTTGAGTAAGGAGGTGACAACATGAAACATAATGAAAAAGAAAAGAAACAACCCTATAAGGCTTTTTACTTTGAGTGTAGCCTAATAAAGTTATTTCTTAAAATCATCATTATAAAGTAGTGTAATCACTTCCCTGAGTTGTTGTGTGACGGCTCAACCCAGGGAGATTTTTATTACAATTACATTATATCACAATTTATTGTGGTATTATATATTTGTTGATATGATATTACTAGATTGTTATAATATAGATACAAGAAAACCCCTAAAGGTTGTTAACTTGTCCGTTAACCTTTAGGGCGGTGAGTTATTCACTACTTAATAATAAAGAATTTAAAGAATAATCTTAAAAGGCTGAACTCGCAATATACAACCTTAAAAGATTGTTCTTTTTTCTTTTTATTGTTCATGTTCCCACCCCCTTTCCTTAAGGGGTTAAAATAATTTAAACATCGTTATTTCTGAAAGTCAATAATTGAAAAAGAAAAAGCCAAAACGCAAAAGTAAAAAACGTTAAGGCTTAAAGGCTTAAAAGCTTACATATTGAGGGAACGTGGCGCCGTTCCCTTTTTGTATAATTATCATATCATACTTACAACCCTAACAGAATAGAAAAATAACACCCCTTTATTTTTCTATATAAGGAAGAAAAAACATAATAAAAAAACGATAAAGAAAAAAATAAATATACATGTTGACAACATGAAGAATTGTGTTATTATAATATACGTAAGCTATTAATATAGTTTACAAGGCGACACACTAACAACAAATAATAAAGGTTTGAGGTGGTCAAATTGTATTCTATATTGTTGCATGCTGCAACCTTGTTTAGTTTGGTAAGTGGTGGAATTCTGGCGATAGTAACATCAATCGAAAAAGTTCTTATCATAAAAGAAAAAGCCCACAAGTCAGATAAGGACAAGGGGCAAAAATAACTTACATTTATGAATATTTGGGAAGTGTTGCGACCACTTCCCTTTTTCTACAGTGTTATAATAACATAATAAAAAGGGTGTGACAATATGAAATGGATCATATTAATTGGTCTATATCTTTTCGGGTTTGTTTGTCTAACGGTTGCGATCAAAAAGGCGAGAAAAATATATAATACTTTAAAGCATAATAAATAATTAAAATAAATATAGAATTATGGAAAACAAACAAAACAAAACAAGTAAAGCAAAATTACAAGCAAATAAACGCTATCAAGAAAGACATAAAAAAGAAGTTTATCGCAATCAGAAAAAATCTAGGGCGAAAAATTTTCTATTGAATGATGCAAGGATTGACGAACTAGAATTTTTTTCTGAATTAATTTCTGAAAGATTGAAAGAATTAAAAAAATAATAATAGTAATTAGGGTAATGCGTTAGTGTTTAGCGTGTTGCCCTTTTGTATTGTGGTTATATGATAACGCTTACATAGTGATGTATAGCAGTGTATAGGTATTACAGTGATATGTATATAGTAGCGTGCATAGTGTTGTTATGATAGTGATATATAGTAGTGTTATTTGTGTCTGTGTATAGATGTATATAGGTTAGTGAGTGAGTAGTGTTACATAGTGATATGCATAGTGAAGTAATATGATAGTGTAGTGATGTATATAATGTATTGAGTTAGCAACTGATTTACGTTTGTAGATATTAGATTGTCAAGGCTGAGAGTGAGTGCGGTGTATGGGGTGTAGTGTGATTAGTATGTTTGATATATGATAATGTTTTCATATGTTATTGTAATGATATAGTAAGTGAGTAGTATATTGATATGTATGTATTGAGTGAGTAAGTAGGCGGATTGCGTGAGTGTGTTTGGTTAGTTAGTTATTATATTAGGGGTGTGTATTAAGTTACGTTTGTAAATTTTAAATTGTCAAGAGTGAATTTTTATGGTCTGGGTTTATTATTGTGTTGGTTGTGATATGTATTAGTTAGATTTTATTTATTAGGGGTGTGGGTGAATTATTGGGCGGTGTTAGGTTAGGTAAACGGTTATTATATTAATTTATTGGGTGTTTGGTGTGGTGTGTGAGTATGTGTGAACATTTGTTCATAGCAGATTATAATATATGAAATTTTGTTCATATGAATTAGTGAAAAGTACCCTACCCAGCCCACCAAAATAAATATATTAAGTTTACAACTGTAGCCCCTTATAAATAAAATTACCCCTTATCAAAAGATAGGGGCTTTCTTTTTCGATATTAAAATATTCTTGTAACCGTTTACACATAACAACAACTATTATTGTGTCTTAAATTTGCAAATAGGCGGGGGTTATTTTACTCAAAACGCCTTAATTTTTAGGGAAAATTTTAGGGTAGTTGCTTCACTCACACACCACAAAATTTTTTCCATTCACCCCATTTCTCGCACCCTATCACCCCTCAAATATCCCAATAAATTAATACCAAATTTAACCTTTTCAAAACTATGAAAATATCTTTCATAATCTTTCAACACAATATCCCTACCCATTCCTCTCACCCTTTCCCATTCAACTATAAATAAAGAGCCTAGGAATTACCCTAGACTCTAATTCATCTCATTATTAATATACTCTTCTAACCCAACTCTGGTCTCGTCATCTAAATTGGCAACATACTCCCTATATTTACTCAAATAGCCCTCATTAATACTACTAATTACATATAATATATACCCTTCGTATAGACCATCTGGACACTTTAATAATCGCTGCATCAGTCTCATTAAATAGTAATACTGTTCATCATAACCATCATTCATATATTTATTCTCAAATATATAATATGCAGTCCAAATAATATTATCGTCCCTATTTTCTAAACTGGATATACCCCATAGTTCCTTAATTATAGTATCTAGTTTAATAATCTCCACTGTCGTTTCCCCATTCTTATATTAAACGTATGTTCCCTTGTTATAATACACGAACTAATGTTCTTTATCAAGTATTATCAGTAAATAGATACATATATCGCTTTATAGTACATTTTTATATTTATGTTCTTAATGCCATATACCCAATTATTCTGATTTATGAAAATATTGCGCACCCAAAATAGCCATTTTTTGAAACAAAGAAAATTGCCTCTCGCTTTCATAACAATTATTTTCATAAAATTACTCAAAACTACCCTATTTTGCACCCAATAAAATCTTCGAAACTCCCTATGAGGAATTCCTCAATTCACAAACTTTCGACTTCTACACAAACAACATTACTGAATTTAATTATACTTTGTGAATTTTTCTTCACTAATTCAAGAATTCAATTCTAAATAACTAAAATATGAACAAAAATTGTTATGAAAACATCGTTTTATGCATACCTAACTTATTTACGAAATAATCTGTCTTATTGTACAAAACTAAAAATTCATCATTCTTAATATTTCGCACCCTACTACTCATGTAACTAACCCTATCGAAACTCCCTATTTTTCATTTTGATATTTTTACTCAAATCACTGAATTTTTAACCAAAAAAAATGAACTAATACCAAATCCTATTTAATAGGATCTAGTAGTACTTTTTTATAATTATTATTCACTTGAGACATTCATTAGTACATCTTCGATAATACAAGGGGTTTCAAACATCTAATTCCAGAAAATTTCACAAACTTAAAAAGGGTGCGGGGTATTTTTACTCTAATAACCTATAATTATATGTTTCGTATTGGTTCATTATTTCCACTCAGACTATTTTTCATAATTCCGCCGCCATCTATCCATTGTAATAGGAAGAAAACCTCTATTTTCTATCACTGCTTTTATTGTCGCTTGTGAAGTCATCAAAAAATGCTGTTTCATTTTTATGTAACTATTCTCGCCTTCTTTTTCTCTTTAAACACAGCCAAACACCAACGTAGAATGGAGTTAACGGGTCATAAATCAAAATTACATTAATTTATCTAAATCAGCTCTTAGCCCCATTATTCATTGTTCGTTTTGATTATTTATGAGCAATAATTATGTAGGTCAATTATTAAAACAGCTATTCCACAAGTTCCTTTAAATAAAAAACAGCGACAGTAAATACCACCGCTGAAATAATTACGGATTACTTACATAACCACTTACTAATCTTTTTAATTAAATGTTTAACGTGCTTATTAGGCACAATCAATATTATTAGACACCAATGCGTCATAAAGGAGTTGCCTCCTTTCTGCACTAGTCGGGTTTCCTAAGCCCGCTCAAATGTGCCTAATTATTGTATCATATTTATTTTATGCTATAATATAGTTATCAATATTATTAGGCCGTGTGATGTGGGTGCTTCCTAGCTCACGCATTGGTTTAACGTGGGGCGCCCTGATAGGCGCTCTTTTTTTTATTTAAAATAAAAGCCACAGTAACTAGTTTATCTGTTACTGTGGCTTTTCACATTTTATATTACTTTATATGTTTAATTCCGATTAAATCATATATAATCAGATTAAGTATTACGATAACATGTCTAAATTAGGCCTGTTTTTCAATTTAGAACTCAAAGAACTGTCATCAGTTTTAGAGTCATTATCGTTTTTCTTATTTCCAATTCTTGTCCTTAATTTGCGCTTGGGCTTTTCTTCAACATCGACATCATCATTCTCTTCTACCGACGTCTTTTCTTCTAGTTTTGAAACTGAGTTAATAGTACCTAACTGTCCATCTAAGCTTGCACTATCTAAAATAGCTTGGATAAGATCACCAGTTCCATATTTCCTAACTACCATTTCTAATGCCCTAATAGCAGCCGGAGAAAATTGTGACTGGTTTTTAGACCATTCTGCAACTTTTGAATCCTCGGGAATAAGGATAGTTTTTCTAATCATTTTCGCCATAAAAATCACACTCTCTATAAGGCTTCAACAATTACTTGTAATCCTAATTCATTTAAATATTGTGCATATTCCTTATCAATCCAAATTACTGGAACATCATATCCACCACTGAAGCTCTTAAGTTTTTCGTTCAATACTTCGCGAAGATTACTCTCATCTAGCATTGGAATGGAACCACCACCATATACGTAAACAAGTTCAGTATCCTTAGCGATACGCATTGTTTGACTAACTGTATCGATAATCTTGTCAGCTAATGGTTCTAATTGGTCGTAAACAACTTGACGTACTTTATCTTGGCGAGCTCGACGCAATGGACTGACCTTTTCAGATAAGAAACTCTGTAATTGTGAACGTTCCTCAAAATTCATTTGTTGATCTTGAAGAACACGCACTGCATCTTGTAATACATTTCCGTATCCTTGTGGTAACGAAGCTGATGCTGCTGGATTAGCTTTACCGTTAATAATTGCTACTACATCAGTAGTCCCTTCTCCGATATCAATTCCAAGTACATTTCGTGAATTAATAAGGTCGTCAGCTCCAACTTCATCCTTCATTTCTGAATAGTTCTTATCAAAGTCTTCCTTAATTTTATCTGTTAATCCATCATAATCGGAGGAAATAAGCATTTGGGCTGTTTCACCTTCTAATGCAACATATACTTTATTAAATTCAATGGTTACATTAATTGGATCCTTAAAGTTATGGAAAGTTACTGTATGCGTACTACCCATGTAACGTTCTTTGTAACGATCTTTTGCATTATTAACCTTACCTTCTGAAATAGGTAACGCAGTCGCCATATTAACTTTTACCTTTAGAGTCTCCTTTAAGTCTTGTCCAGCTTCATATGCTTCTTTTACTTTCTTTCCAGCTATCAAACTTAAAGTAAGAATAATTGCTAAATCTGTTTCTGATTTACCAGTAAAGTCATTAACATCAAAAGCCCTCATAGATAGACCACTGTCGATCGCAGCATTACCAATTAAAAATCTTCCAGAGGTTTTTACTGCATTACTTGACACACTAACGTCCATGTTATTAAGAAAGTTCTTCATATATGTATCTTGATCTTGTTTAGAATCAAATTCCATAGGAGCTTGTACATCTTGTGGACGTTCTGCTGCTATAACTGACGGAAACTTAATATTTTCACCATCAACATTTGCTTTTACAGAACCATATCCCAAATCATTTGCAACCTTCATAATCTTCTCAACCATTATTTCTACCTCCGATTTATAACATAATCATATTATATCATACTTAATACAAATTTAAGTGTAACTAAATAAGATATTTTATTTTTTTATATGATATAATCTTCTTTTTGATTACCACAATGTTAATAATACTATGTATTTAACATAATGTAAATAACATTTAACACTTTTAGAAAGTTTTATGAAGGCAAATAAAAAACGCTTTGGTAGCGTTTCATAGTTTACTTAAGGCTTTTAGACATGTAGTCCTTTTGCTCTAATATATTATACATTCTATCAAATCGAGTTTTTTCACTCTCGTTTAATTCAGCAATTTCACTCTCAATCATATGTTCGACAACTGCCTTTGCATTTTTTGCAACACCAAGATTAATTAAGGCAGAAACCTTATTACGAATATGATTGTCAACACGTATATTAACTGGAAAGGACACTTCTTTATTGTCTGTTAAGATGTCTTCTTTTTTTGTTATCTCCTTGAATGATGGCTTTGCATCTACCTCACTATTTTTCAAGGAATTCTTTGATTTAGCTGGCTTTGATATTGCCATTATTCATGTGCCTCCTTAATACGCCCTAAAAGTTCAACTGCAACTTCTTTATAAACATTGAGAGTTTTTTTGTCCCATGCATCTCTATCTTCTGTAATACCTGTGACGTCATAATTTTTAGCTCTTTCCATAATCCTAATATGACTATTAAAAACGTCAGCTCCCCATTCTTCTCTTGATTTTTCCAAAATCAATTGATCGACTTTAGCATTGTCTTTAGATAAAACAGGAACAACTGCTAATACTTCTGTGTCAGCAATATACTCATCAATTATGTCGTCTTGAATATATTCAATAAAGTCTTTTGCATCGTCAAAAGCTCTTTGTTGAGTTTGAAGAACAATTACTAATTCGTCACAAGCATACAAAGCTGTATCATTTTGTAAACTCAACGTAGGACTAACATCTATAAAAATGTAATCATACTTGTCCTTTATATCACTTAGCTTATTTTTAAAGGATGCGACACGCTCCTTTTCATTAAGATAAGCATGTTCAAGATATCTAGGATATAGATAAAAATCACTAGCAGTTGGGACAAGATAAAGATTATCCATTACCTGAACTGTAACATTATCCAAACTTTCATTATCTTTAATAGCGCTCATTAGCGTCTTGTTAAATGATAAAATCTCATCAGACTTTTGACTCTTTGTCTTTACCATCAATGTTGTCAAATCTGCCTGTGGATCAAAATCAATTAATAATACCTTATTCCCCATTTTTGCCAAACTATACGCTACCAATGCAGTGGTCGTTGTCTTACCAACACCACCCTTTTGATTACACATTGAAATTACTTTTGCACTCATTTCAATTCCACCTCACCTATTTATTAAGTACTATAATATCAAACCTTTCGGATTGTGTTAAGTGTAATATGTAATGTATATTATATGAATCGCATAAAACTACACAAAAGTGTTAAATGTGATTTATATAATGCATAATGTGAAATATATTATTAATTATAAATTATCTATAAAACATATCCCATTATATATAATGTTTTTAATACTATACATAATGGGATATACACGACTTATTAATATCTATTGACTTTTTAGGTTTTTGATGGGATTATCTACTTGTAACAACAAACTATCCAAATGTGTTACAGGTGAGAGTTATTTATATGATTGGCTCACACAAAACAATTTTATATCTGCCCGAAAATAAGTCACTATCAAAGTATATGTTCGTGAGATAGTGTTATTTAAGCGTGATTTAATATGGTTCACGTAAAATATATTGAACATTATTGTTATATTGCTATTTAAATTCGGGTATGGTATCTTATATTACATACCACAATAAGTGGTATTTTAGGCGAACCAAGTTTGAGAAGGATTAGGCACCCTTTGATAACTATTACAACTGAATAAAGAGTATAAAAAAAGACCCAACCATTAGGCATTTGGTTAGATCGACAAAAAACTTTTATTCATATATTGTATGTATTTATAGTACCATACTTTGTCGATTAATCAATAGGTTGAGCTTGTTTTCTTATACTCATTTTCAAATAAATGATTAGGAGAAAAACAATGAATAACCAAAAAGCATTTCTAGGTATCAACCTAGATTTACTCGAAAATCCCAAATATAAGAATCTAGACTCCCGTGCAATGATGTTGTACGCTCTTTACGCTGACCGCTATTCTGCATCAATGAATAACGCTCGTTTAGGGAATACTGCATTCGTTGATGATATGGGAGTTTTTATTCGTTTTACTAATGAATTAGCTGCCAAGGTACTTCACACAACAGCCAAAATGATTAGTAAATTTCGTAAGCAATTAGAATCAGAGAATTTAATTAAGATTGTTCGTGAAGGACTTAAGGGTTACAAAATCTATGTTTACCCAGTTCAACAAACACCAAATAATGTTGAGCTTCTTTTGCCATGGAAAAATCATACCATCACTGTTCAAAAGACTATTTCTGACTGGACTATTGCATCCAAGCTTGAATTCAGTAAAACTCTTAAATTATCTTCTCAAACCATTGATATGACTGTGAAGTCCCAACGGGAATACACGTGCAACCAAAAAGGGAATACTAGTTTATCTCACTCTAGTTTATCTCATGTATTTTTAAATAATAATGGATTGGATGATAACGCGCGTACGCGTAAGGAAAATGAAATTCAACCCAATCAATCAAACAAGAATCCATATCACTCTTTACCAGAAAAGATAAAGAATTCATTTGGTGATGTATTTGGTTTTATTACAAAGCCTATGGCTATTGAACTACATTCTCTAATCAGTCAAGCTAACGAAGACATGGTTAACTACGTAATTACAAGCAGCAAAGGTCATAAGGTTACTAATGCTATCGCATATATCAAAGCCGCTATTACCAATGCTATTAAACGAGGGGATAAGTGCGCCCAAGATATGATTGACTTTTATAACAACAACGTAAAAACTACGTTCTCTAGTTACAAGAAAAAGCCAGCAAAGCGTTTTATGTCTGAAGAAGAAGTAAATGCTATGGTTGCAAAAGACGAAGAAGAAATGCGCCAAAACAATCCGAAGCTTTACACTCGTATACAGGAAATTAAGCGTCGCAGCGCAGAAAAGGCACAGAATCGTCCAGAAATTCCAATCTATAAGCTTGAGTTTTAAAACAAATCCAGGATTATAAAAACGTTACTGGTAGGTGCAAATCTGTGACTTGCTCATGCTATTTTTGGTAAGATAACCTCCAGAATGTTGATATGACGCCAAACTCAAAAAAGGTAAGAAAATCTACATCTTTTTTTGTTGAAGTGACCACGAAAAGGTGTAGATTTTCTACCGCCTCGACCACGAAAGGGTGTAGATTTTCTTATCAATGCGTGGTCCTTATTAATATATAAATATATAAATAAGAAAAGGTATATGAGTAATAGGGAAATAAAAGCCCGCGCGTAGGCGGAGCTTTTCAGAACATATATCACAGGAGGATATTGATGAATCTAATCACGAAATACGATAGTTACAAAGAAGGATTGCCAAAAACAGAAATATATGGGATCGTTGACAAGAACATATTCCAAATCAATTTCGATCTTGAAGTTAATGATAAACTAACCTTTGACGAAATTAGCTTATTTATATATCTGTCTTATATGTCTTCACGAGCAACTATATATAATGGCAAGAGAACAGTTATTGGCGCAGATGATGTAAGCCTATATAAACTAATTTATAAAACTAGTAAATTAGCAGGACGTTATCAGGAAAAAATTAGTAAAATCCACAAGTCATTAAATCATCTTAAACGTCTTAGACTTATCAAATCGATGTTATACATAGACCGAGAAGATATTATTATACCTGATGTCGAAGATAACTATGGGAGGCTCTCCCCGGTAACGGTAGAATCAATTATTAAAATCTCTAAGGGCGACGCTTTATTAAAACATATTGGGGTGTATGCTGCTATGAAATCTACTGTTTATGCGGGAAGCACAAACACCTCTGTAGTTGAAAAAAATTCAAAATATATTGCCCATATGCTAAATACAACTAGTACAACTGTTGACCGACATCTTAAATGGCTGAGGGATAATAAACTAATTTGTTATTTTCTTTGTGCCTCAGAAAAAGGTACAGTTCGTAAATATTATTATGCCGATCTTCCTGATTGGGAAAATCTAAGAGATAATATAAAGACAAAAATCAAAAGGGAACATATTCAATTAATTGCATAAACAGCTTGACTTTCAAAAAAACGTTACCGGTAGATGCAGATCTGTGACCTGCCCACCGTGTTCTTGGTACAATAACACCAGCGAACACGGTTTTTATTTTTTAAAAATAATCACAACGAAAATACTAAAATAAATTTATTTGATATAAAGAGAGGGGATACAAAGACAAGGTGAACAAAACACTATTTAAAACTGAATTAATGACGTACAAAGAGAGAAAAGAGAACATTGATAAAGAATTGAACCCCAACTTCTTTGAGGAATTTAATCGTGATGATATCGATAAGGGTAAGACAATGGCAGAAAGCTATTCGGGCTGGTTCAATGATCGAATTGTTCAATACTTAGTACACGGGCGCAATATAGATAATCCCAAGGAAACAGATTATCCATTTTATGCGAGTGATTATGATTATTACAGAACAAGAATGGCTAAAGCCACATTGCTAACTGCGCAGATTGATGATTGGGTTAATCCGATTATGTCAAAGGATTATGAAATAAAAAATCAGGAAAATAAAAAAGAATATATTGAACGCTTATTTGATACAAACAATTTAGAAGTTAATGACTTAAGAAATTTTATTAAATTAGGGCTTCACAAGGATCTGAAAAGGTTAAATTTTGAAGATTATTCTTTTGATTTATTACGAAATCTGCAAGAATTACAAAAAATTGTTTGGATGGGCTGTACAAAAAACACTGATCAAATATTCTTGAATTATTTTGATGGGAAAAGATCAATTAATGAAATAAGCGTTATTTATGGTGTTACTCATCAGAATGTTTCAAAAAAATTAACAAGAATTTGCAAAAATGCCTTAAAAAAGTTGCGCGCACATGAAGGGTGCGCTTGTCTTAATGAGGAAGTAGATAATAAATTATCTGCTTAGTCGTAAAATACTTGCGTTTGTACCATTTTTCTTCGCGGTTGTTGCGAACCGCGGAGTTATGAGGATTAAGGGTATTAGTCAGTTCGACTCTGACATATCCTCACCGTATAAAATAAACATTTTAACAAGAGAGCGAGAGAGAAAAATATGTTAAACAAGAAAGATTTAATTGAAATTATTGCAAAGCAACAAGAAACTACAAAGGTTGAAGCTAAGAAGATTGTGGAAGCCTTTACTGATGGTATCAAGTCAATTATGAAGGATAACAAGTCAGTAAACATTACAGGCTTTGCTAAGTTTGAAAGTAAGTACAAGGAAGCTTACAAGCGTGTGTTTGGTGTAACTGGTGAATTAATTGAAGTTCCAGCACATCACGTACACAAGGCAACTTTATCAAAGAAGATTGCTGAATAATTAAGTTAACAGTTCATCCGTTAGTCCATGGAGCTATAAAAACCCACGATCGAATGGGCTGTTGGGTTGGTTAAGCAGTCCGAACTAAATAATGTCACACGGAAGCGCTCGTGTGATTTTCAAAGCAGATAATAACCAGTGAAAACCTCCTTAATAACAAATAAAAAATGAAACTGAGATTATTGTCTGTTGTGAAAACTACACGAGCGTAAGTTATGTGACGAAGGGGACAATCATATGAATTTAGATATTGATGTCGCCCTCAAGAAGCATGTTGAGTTCGTGCTTAGAAAAATGGACGAAATTGAAGCGTGCGAAGAACTATCAATTCATAACATGGCAGACCTTGACCGGTATGCTCACATATTAAGAAATCTAGCACAAACTCACGAAGCAATTATGAAGTAGAGAGGTGAGTCAATGGCAGGGAAAATATGTGTCATCTGTGGTAAAGAAAAAAGGTCTAACCAACTTTTAAGACACAAGAACTTATTATTCGACAATGGTTTTTCTATTTGTCGTGATTGTGCCAATACGGTAGCGGATTTTAGTAATGAGGATTCGGTTATTGAAATGGCACAATTCGCAAATATTCCCTTTGTCAAGAACCTTTACATCGATGTAAAGAGAACAAGTAAGAATCCTAATTTTGGAGAATACTTAAAGAAAATAGCTCCGTATAAGAATTTCAAGACCTTCTCTGATTCTGTATTCACAACAGATCATGCCGAGGAAACAGTAAGCATTACCCCCGAATTAGAAAGTAGATGGGGTAAGGGATATAACGAAGAAGAATATGCTTATTTTGAGAATGTGCTACAAGGTCTTATTGCAATTAAACCGGCAACAACGGCATTTGAGATTCAGAGATATGTTGCCAATGTAAAGTTGAAGGACGCATTGGATAAGGCGTTTATGGATGGAGACTCTAAGGCGATCACTGCCTTACGTAAAGCATATTCAGAAGATTCAAAGGATTTAGGGTTTGACGCTGTACTTAGTGGGAATGATGACAGTGGAAAGACGTTGGGTCAAAGAATTCAAGGTTGGGAACTTAGTGAACCTGTTCCAGATAGCGATAAATACGAAGACGCTGCTGGCCTAAAGAAGTACATTGAAAAATGGTTCGTGATTCCTATGAAGAGAACCTTTGGTGTCGCCTCTGAAAAGGAGGTTGAAAGTCTATATGAAGACTGAAAAGACACAACAAAAGTCTAGCTATTTTGAAAAACGAGAACGCAACCTGATGAAATGGGTTGGATATTGGCGAAGAAACCCACAGATATTCGTAAAAGATTATCTTGGAGTTAACCTGAAGCCTTATCAGAAATTGTTGTTTTACATGATGAATAAGGTTGATTTCTTCATGTATATTGCGGCGAGAGGTCAGGGAAAAAGTTTCCTTATTGCTTTGTACTGTATTGTCCGGTGTATTTTATATCCTGGAACAAAAATAGTATTGGCTTCAGGTAAAAAAGAAACGTATATATTTTGGGAGGATACATATCGTAAGAGTAATGAAGAGATGGACCGTAGAGGAAGAGAAGTTCCTCAAGGATAATTACGGGAAAATGACATGCCGAGAAATAGGCGATTGTTTGGAGAGATCTGTAGGATCTATAAGAAAACATCTTCCATATTTAGGCTTAAGGCGATCAAGATACAAATACAGCTTTAATGCTTCGTATTTCAATACAATTGATACGCCAGAAAAAGCATATTGGCTAGGATTCATTGCTGCTGATGGATGCATTATAGATACAAGCTCTGAAAAGGGTTCACAGAAGCGTCTTAAAATTGGGTTACAAAAAAGTGATGATGAACACCTTAAAAAATTCAGAGAATGTATTAACGGAAATCACCCAATTACATACTATGAATCAGTAAACAAAAAGCGAAATATTTGTTCTGAAGAATGTCAAATCGTTATTTATTCAGCAAGCATGGTTGAGGATTTAGAGAGACTTGGATTATATCCAAGAAAAACATATTCTTTGCCATTCCCAACAGAAGAGCAAGTTTCTATAGGACTTATGCCACATTACATTCGAGGTTTTATAGATGGAGATGGAGCTTTTACTTCGCGTATCCGTAATGATCGTAATAGGCGCGTTGCCGAGTTTACAGTTACGGGTGCAGATAAATCGTTCTTATTTGCTATGAAACAATTTTTGAGTCTACGTTAGATGTACGTGTGGGATTATATGGGAAGTCTGATGGTAATTGGCGAATAACATCGTCTGCCATCTCTGATGTTTTAAAAATATTAGATTACGCATATAAGGCTGAAGGAATTACTTATAATTCAGTACTCAATAGAAAATACCTAAAATATATACGATCAAGAAAAGAATTTGCCGTCTGTGTTGGCAACAATACAGATAATAAACCCGGAAAAAGCTGGAAGCCTAAACTTGATATAAGCATGGTAATCAGAGCGGAAGGTCGCGAGAAAGCGAACACGTGCAGAGCATAGATTCTGAAATAATGAATCCACGAGGCCGGGTCATCTCTCAGAGATGAAAAGATATGCCGAGCTTATGAGAAATCATAAGAAGTAGAGGATAAAAAGCCTTTACGATAACAAAACTGACAAGAAGCCAAGCTGCAAATATCATTTCACAAAAGATAGTGGACTTTTACGATCAATCAGCAGCAGTTCGATACGAAATAGGTTACAAGAAGGACCATATTAAAACGACGGTCAATGAGGCAAAGGTTGAGTTTAAGAATGGATCGAGGATCTTTGCCGCTACATCTGGTGAAAGTGCTCGTGGTTTACGTTGTAATATCTTAATCTGTGACGAATTTCGTCTGATTAAGAAAGAAACATTGGATAAGATTCTAAAACCGATGCTTAACGTTTACCGCCAGCCACCATATTTATCGAAACCAGAATATAGTCACTTAAAGCGAGAGGAAAACAAACAGATTTACATTTCTTCTGCTTGGTATAAGTCGCATTGGATATGGGACGAATTCAAGAGCTATTTTAAGAAAATGACCAATTCGGATAAGCGTTATTTCGTTTCAATTCTCCCATATCAATTATCGGTTAAGAGCGGATTACTTTCACAGAGTGCGGTTGATGCCGAAAGAACGAGTGACACATTCGATCAAACGAGTTTTGATATGGAATATGAAACTATATTTGTTGGTGAAAATGATAAAGCCTACTTCAAGCTTGATCCATTAAACAAGATTAGAACGGTGGGAAAGACGTTTAGACCTCCAACTAATCAAGAATTCGTTGAAAATCAACATAGATCAAAACCAAGAACGTTGTCGAATTTCAAACGTGTCGATAAAGTAAATGAAATTAGAATAGTAGCCCTTGATATTGCCTTAATGGGTGGAAATAAGCTCGTTAAGAACGATACATCAGCATTTACGTTGATGAGGTTAATTCGTGAGGGTGATGAATATAAGCGCCAGGTTGTCTATTTGGAAAGTATTCAAGAGTCAATTTCTTCGGAGAACTTAGCTATTCGTTTAAAACAACTATATTACGACTTTGAAGCCGATTATGTAGTTATGGATGCGAATGGTAATGGGTTAGGAGTATTTGATGCTTGTACAACCGTCCTTACAGATAAAGATCGTGATATAGAATATCCAGCCTGGGCTTGTATCAATGATGACGAAACAAACGATAGAACAAAAACTAAGGGAATTAAATGTGTATATACGGTTAAGGCAAATGCGGCTTTCAACCACGAAATTGCAGTTTCCCTAAAGAATGTCATTGAATCTGGAAAACTCAGATTACCTATGAATGACATTCAAAAGCGCGAAGAATTACAGGAAGATAAGGAATATCGAAAGTTGCCGGCCGAAGAACAAATTAAGGTCTTATATCCATATGTTCAAGCGACTGCATTGGTCAACGAGTTGGTAAACCTTGAATATACCGTTAGAACTGGATATATCAAGATTTACGAAGTCGGAACCACAACAAAAGATAGGTATAGTTCGATCGCCTACTGTAATTATTACGCGAATGAATTAGAAAAAGATTTAAAAGAAGAAGCAGCTGACAATTTTAGCTACTTTATGATCTAAATAGGCGGTGGAGTTTTGGCGAATAGACGCAGAAATATGCGAGGAAAACGACGCACCTATGAGCGAAATATAGCAGCTATCCGTAGAAGAAATGCTGAATATGCTTCTGTTTTAGCTGATCCAAAAAGTCGGTTTAAGCCAAGTACAAGTGCAGCGACCGAAAAAAGTAATATTAAGAGCTACTTACAGAGACCTGCTGATAACTTTGCACAAATAGCGGCAACCTTACGGCAGGCATATTTAAACAGCGGAATTGTAAGCGGTGTCATAGACTATTACGTTGCTCATCCAACATATAATTATTCAATTTATCCTGTCTTGGGTAATAAGCAATATGCCATTGGTGGCAACATGCAAGAAGATTATATCGATGTGGCATATCAATTAAATTTATTGAATATAAATTATTGGGCACCAAAATTCTTTAAGGATACCTTGCTAGATGGGGTTACCTTTTATATCAAGATCGAAGATTCTACTGGAATAGCATATATGAAGCTCCCTCCTGAGTGGTGTCGTATTTCTAATTTAGAAAATGGAGTATATCGATTTAGAATCGACATTTCTAAATTAAAGCAAGAACAATACGATGAACTACCTAATGAACTTCAGCAAGCTTACGACAAATATCATGGGAGCGGCATAAGCGACGATGACCAAGATTGGTATGACCGTAAATGGTACCTGGTATCAGACGACGGTGTTGCTTTTACTTTTGACCATAATGCTATCAACAATGGTGGAACGGCGGTTTCTCCATTCGCAAGCGTATTGGCAGATAGTCTTTCCCTAGACGCTGCTAAAGACAATATTGATATAAAAGATAAGCTCGATACAGTACGACTAATTCATTCAAAAATACCAACTGACAGGAATGGGACACCATCGTTAGATTTAAAGACAGCTCGTAATTTTGATGATCAAATGAGGTCAAGATTACCAGAAGGTGTTGTTGCTATTACTAGTCCTTCTTCATTGGACAACATTCCTTTGAAAGGATCGGGTAATGAAGGAATTTACGATACTGTAAACAATGGATTAGAACAATTATTTTATGACCTGGGTATCAGCTCATCATTATTTGGTGGGAAAACTACGAGTTCTAACATCGTAAAAGAATCCGTTAAAAAGGACTCCAATTGGATTTATACAAACTTATTTCCGATGTTGGAAGCTTATTACAACTTTGAACTTAGCCAGGTAAAAACGAAAAGTAAGATTCCGTGGAACTTGAAGTTCATTAGGGAATCAAACTTCACCTTAAAAGAAGATATTGCTAATTATAAAGATCAACTTAGCTACGGTGGTTCAAGACTTGATTATTTGGCTTCTGTTGGATTTACACCAGATCAAATAATCTCTCAATTAACCTTTGAGCAACAAGCGCTTGATATTGATTCAATTATGGTTGTTAAGCCAACGTCAAATACCATATCAAGCAAAGAAGCCTCGACAGGTAGTGGGAAGACAATAGTTAAATCACCTAATAGCAATATAAATAATCCAAATAAAGGCAACGTAGGACGACCAGAAACGGATAATCCAACTGATGACACTGATCGTTTGAGTGATGCCGCATAGGTGAGGTTAAAAAATGATTGATGTAACTACGGTAAATCTACCGACTCACTTTGAAGAAATTGAGAGTTGTAATGATTCGAGATTTCAAAAGGTGAAAATTTATATCGCTCATACCGGAGAGAACTTAAATAAATCGATTTTCTCACGAGAAGTTCTTGAAAATATGATCCCATCTCTTTCACATATTCCAATTTTAGGACTGATCAGTGAAAAAGATAACGGTGATAAAGATTTTAGAGGTCATGAGAAGAACCTATCGTTGGAAGATGGAAAATTCAAAATTAAGTTTAATACTCATGCGTATGGGTTTGTTCCAGAAGATAACAACGCTCATTTCGAGATAACTGGCGGTAAAGAATGGCTAGTTACTGATGGTTATCTTTGGACAAGATTTATTGATGCCATGGAACTCTTCAATGATGCAAGTGGTTCTAAAGGACAGTCAATGGAAGTGGGAGACGTTGAAGGTTATACAGATAATCGAGGAAGATTAGTATTTACCAATGCTGTATTTACTGGATTATGTATTCTTGGTGACGATGTACCGCCTGCAATGACTGGCTCAACGGTATCAACAGTATTTAGTAAGCAAGACTTTAAGTCGAGTTTTGAAGAAATGTTAGCCGAATTCACGGCTGAGAAAGGAGAAAAAGCTTTGGCAACTAAGAAAAAGCAAAATGATGAACCAGCAGTAGCAACAACGATTACAGAACCAGAAAGTTCTGCAAGTACTGAACCGGCTAAACCAGCTACGCCTGCCTCATCAGCTAATACCAGTAGCGCTTCTAAACCAGCCGCAGAACCTGCAAAAGCAGATGACAAGACAAAGGCTAGTCCTGCTTCACCAGACAGCTCTACATCTGATGATAAGCCATCAACAAGTGATACAAGTGCCGGACCAGCAAGTGGTGAAAGCAGTGATTCAACTGATGAAAATGCTGAGATGTCTAGTAAGAAGGACGACAAAGATACTAATTTTTTAAACAAAAATGAAAGCGCTTTCAAAAAGGATGAAGAGGAAGACGAACCCGACTCCGAGGATGCGGAAGATGACAAGGAAGACAAGAATAGGTTCTCCCAATTCGAACTCAGTCTTTCAGATCGGGAACGCGCATTGAGCGACGCCGTTCGCCAAAGATACGAAGACGACATTGTTGTAGAAGGAGTTTGGCCGGTAGATATCTTTGAAGATTACGGAATTTTCAAATTCGTTAACTGGTCTAACGACAACAGACAACTGTTCCGCATCGCATACAGCGTTAATACTGATGACTCAATCAAATTAGGTGATAAAACAGAGATTTTCTCAATGTATGTCACTCAAGAAGAGAAAAACAAGATTGAGGACAATCGGGCGAAATTAGCTGATTTAGAAACTAAGATCGCTGAACTTACTGAGTACAAGAACAACATTGAAATGTCTAAGAAAGAGAAGGCATTGGACGAGGTTAAGGCTTCATTAACAGCTGAACAAATGAAGAATATCCGGGGCAAGTTTACAGAAATGTCTGTAGAAGACGTTGAACGAGAAATTGCCTACGCGATGTACTCAGCTAATAAACAAGAATTTACACACTCCAAGCGTGGAGGGGTTCGGACCACGAATTTCAACGCTAAGCAAGAGAGTGATTTTGGCTATGGAACGGCAGATGACCTGTTCCGTAAACGATATTAATCAAATGAGAGAAAGAGGTTAAAGAATGGCTGAAGTTATTTTAGACAAGATTAGTGCTACTGCGCATATTGATAGCGTTGTGGCCGAAGAAGATCTAAAGAACGGTCAATGGTTAACTTTGGGCCTTCTTGATGCAGACGGTGAACGTCGTTTAGCAACAAAGGCAGCAAAGGAAGAAGAAGCAGATGTACTTCTTGTAACTAGTTTTACTAAGTATGACCCTAACACAGATTTCGCAGATTACGTAACTAAGAGAGGTCAAACAGGACGTGGATTCCACATGATTTCTGGTGACGTTATCTCTGTAACTAAGGATTTAGTTGCTGGAGCTAAGAAGGGTGACAGCCTAACCATTGGTGACGATGGATTAGGTTTCAAGAAGGCAGAAGGTCGCGGTATCGCTCAAATTATTGGCGAAGAAAATCAAGGCTTTTACGGCGACATGTTTGTGATCGCAATTCGCTAATAAGGAAACGAGGTAAATTAATGGAAAAGAATGATTTTATGAAATTTGCTCGCGACCTCTACTTCCACAAGGAATTTACAAAAGGCGAAGTTTCAGGTCAAGAAGCAATGCGTAACGCTATTTTAGATGCTCTTGGTGGCGAATTTACCCCAACTTCATGGGGCAAGAATAAATACGATGTTTTCGAATTGATTTCAGAAGCAGTTGATGCTGTTGTTCCACGTTTGTTAACTGATCAATTTGCAAACATTGCCGATGTTCGGACAGTTGCACTTGGTGAAAAACCAATTTTCCAAGTGAAAGATCCAAAGGCTATTCGAGTTGGTCGTGTAGCTGCTGGTGACCAAGACATTCGTCGGCAAACAATTAAGGATACTCATTACTCAATTGAAACAGAAGACTTTGGTGCATCTGTATATACAGAACTTCATCAATTCATGACTGGAACAGTTGATTGGAGCGACTTAATTGATCGGGTTGCGCAAGCTTTTACCAACCACATTCAAGCAACTATTGCAGAAGCCTTAAATGATAGTTACTCATTGCTTGACGCAACTGACAAGATTACTGGTAAAGCAACTCTTGATCAAATTGTTAAGTTAGCAGAACGAATTCAAGTTAAGTCTAACAGTAATGTAGAAGTTTACGGCACTAAGGCTGCTTTAAGTAAATTAGCAGAAATGGCTAATGTGAACCTTTACTCAGGATCAATGAAAGATGAATTAAATCAAAAGGGCTACCTAGGTGTTGTGCGTGGCTTGAAGTTAAATGAAATTCCACAGGCATTTAAGGTTAATAAAGATGAGTTTGCCCTTGACGACAACAAGCTTTTGATCCTTCCAGAAGGTGAAAAGATTGTTGGTGTAGTCATGGAAGGTGACGCTATTACAGTTGAACCAGATTACACAGGACGTAATGATTTACAAATGGGCTTTAAGACGATCGAACGGATTGGAATTATGGCTCTTCAAATGAAAGTGTACGGTATGGCCGACTTAGGCTAATCGTTTAGCTGAATGGGGTTCGACTCCCTATTTAGTTGTAGTGACTAAGTACGAGAGAGAGGTTTTGAGAATGTCACGTGAACAAAAGCGCCGGAAGCGCAAAATTATTGACCCCTCAACCGAAATAGTAGTGGCAAATAATACATATGGAATATTTGCTTATGAATCAAATAATGGGGCCCTTTCTTTTGTTTTGGAAGAAAACGGTGATGAAGAATATATCACATATGCCGAAGCAAGAAAGTTAAAGAAATACTTTGAAAATATGTCTTTATTAATAATTGACGTCAACTCCGAGGAAGACATTTCAATTATGGATGTAGTTCGTGGATTGAGATTAACTGATGTTTATAAATCATATCTTGAGCTAGTTGAAGGTTTCGAAGAAGACGAGTTTGACGAAGTAGAAGCGTTATATGCAGAGGCATTAGCAGATTTCTGCTTAGACTCTGAACTTGACGACTTCAAGAAGGCATTAAAAACACCTTTAAGAAACGCAGTTATTATGACGACTGTTGAAATGTATAAGCAACGGCGGTTATCTGATCGTGATAAACAAGACCTTGTAAATACCAGAGGTGAAGACTTCTGGGCCGATATTGATGTATCGGTTCGTGCAGCAGAAGGTCGCTAAATCTTGTTTGGAAGGGGAATCTTTCATGGCAAATGAGAGCAATGACCCGAAATATACATATTATGAAGAAGTCTATAAGGCGTTCTTGAATACTGTTGATTCATATGATCTTCCACGATTGGATGATGATGAATTGGCAGATGTCCTTTACGGGTATATGGACGCGGGTCGTTTGATGTTTAGCACTTATATTGCTAAAGATTTCATGGATGATGACCCAGAAAATAAGCGTTTCAACTTTAAGATGACCAGGATTGAGATCACTCTTTTAGCCCAAGCAATGAAACTTGAATGGGTTAGGGAACACTTGAATTCCGAAGAATTGATGAGAAAAGCAATCGGTGACCGAGATTACACAACAGTGCAAGGTTATCAGTATATCGACAGATTGCAAAATATGGAAAAGCAATTGAGCCGTGAAATTACTGCGCAAATCAATCGTTTGGAATATTCAAATTCAGAGCTCTATGGAGAAATGAAATGAGTAGTTTTTCAACATCTTATCGTAGAAAACAAAAAGTCCTCGGAGATAACAGGGTTACAAGAAATTATAACCGTCGACTTGAGGAATTTAATTTGTTCTATCGGGATACGTTGACAAGGCATGATTGTGTAATTGATGGTGTCCCAACGCAGGCGGTCTTTCAAGATCATTCACAAAGTAACAATAAAGATTTGTCTGATGACAAGTACGTTGTTGTCCCAAATTCAGTTGAAGTTGGTGTGGGCTCATATATTGAATGGGCGGACGAAACATGGATGGTTTTTACAGAAGAATATAAGACCATTCCCACCCATCAACAATTAAAGATAAAGCATACGAATAGACGGCTTAAGTGGTTGACGAACAAGAACAGTAAGCTGATTTGCAACTTTGGGAAAGGTTGGCCTGCTTATGTACAGAACCAGACGCTTTATACATTAGGGGTGTCATTCGCAGGACAAAATATCGCATTAGCGAATGCAAAGATGTCTGTCTATATCAAAGATATTCCTGAAACGCGTGCAGTTAAGGTTGGGACCAGATTATGGATAGCTGGGCAAGTCTATAAGGTTGAATTCGCTGACTACGTATCAAGACCGGGATTAGTTAACTGGTTATTAGACGAAGATACAAAGAATCCGGAAACCGATAATTCTGACTTAGAAATAGCTGATTATTGGAATTCTGGAGGTAAAGACGAAGATGATTCCATAAAAGACGTATCTAAGTCGACTGTGCCTACAAACGGCTCTGGCAGCAGCCATTCTGAGGACGAAAAGCCGAAAGCTGAATGGAACATCGAAGGAACAATTAAAGCTCGCCTAGGGCATACCTATGTCTATACAGCGATGAATTCTGATGGAACTAAGGCAGATGTCTCCGAATGGATGATTGGAACCCTTGAAGACTCTCCATTTTATGTAAAAGAAAAAGATAATCATAGCATTACTGTGACCGTGAAAGACATCTATAAGCTAGTTGGACAAACAGTAACAATCACAGCAAAAGCCAATGACGAAATAAAAAATATTGCAATAAAAATTATAAAGAAGTTCTAGGGAGTGAATGAGAGAGTGCCCGCAAAGGAAATTACAAATGAGGCTCCAAAACATGTGTCTTCAGTTATGAAGATTAGTGAGTGGAAACAGCAAATGATGGAAACAATGGCAATGGATGATGATTTAGCAAAATTACTTTATTATGACTCATCTGATGCATTAAGCCGTCCTGATTTAACCGAGGAGCAAAAATATGAACTGGTAACAGAGGGAGAAGAAAAGCGTCGGATTTATCCAACAAGATATAAGCCTGGGGTCGTTATGGACCAGCAATCATTTATTGGTATGGCAATTTCTAATTTCTCATTTCCAGAAATTCATTATCACGTAGATAGTGATTTCGTGATGGGGTACTTATACTTCTTTATCCTTGTTGATAACAAAATTATGGATATCGATGAAGGACAAAGGCAAGATCAAATACTCGCTAGAATTTATGACTTATTCTCCGATTCTAGAAGATACGGAATCGGGACTGTAAAAATTGGCCAACTTTCCGAATTATGGGAGCAAAACAATAAGTTTGGCGGCTACCAACTAATGATGAGAGTATACGACTTTAAGTAAAGGACGTCTGCTATGAGAATTAACTATTCTTACGTGATTCTCGGGAAAGATATACCCATAAACGATAAGGTAACTTTTCATATTCCCACAATTGGCGAACTAGCAGAAGCAGAAAACAATGACTTTAGTGATTGTACTCGTGTTTTTGTAACAGGGGTTCGGGAACAATTTAGTGGTGTTCCTGAGCAGGTTGATCTGATAGAAGAAAGATTCCCGTCTCTATGGGATATGGCTTTTGACGATGAAATGAATGACCTTGTTGGAGAGGCCATGTTTGGTAAGGGCGCTACTTTATTACGACAATTTTTGAAAGCGATTTCGTACTGGACTAGGACGAAAGAAGAACAGTACAAAATCCTGAGTAATAAAAAGATCGTAAGCGAAGAACTGGATTGGATTATCGACAGGGAAACATACATTGACCTATCCAACCTAATCAAAGCAGTTACTTTGTCAAAGCCCAATAGGGATTTGATTGCACCCAAGGGTGTGGGAAGTAATCCGAGAAAGATTCAAATGTGGAAAAACACATACAAAGGTCGATTACAACAAGCCATGAAAAGAAAAGGAACGGAATTAGGAGATCAAATCCTTCAGCTAGAAGTATTTGCGCCTGGATACATTAGCTTTGCTGATATTCAAGGTATGACCTACTACCAGTTTTCAAATCTTTTATCTGCTTACACCGCTAAGTATTCATCAGAAAAACAGTATCAGATTTACACATCAGAAAAGTTCGATACGAAAGATATGAAGATGCCTGATCTAAACGAAGAAATAAAACTAATCAAATTTGATGAAAAAAATAAAGACTAAATACGAAAGGAGACATTGATTATATGTCTACTTATGGTTTGAAGGATGCGTCAAATATCACATTTGTAAAGCGTGGTACTACTACTCCCGTTTTATACATTGATTACGCAAACCAAACAAATACTCAATGGCAATCTAACCGTGTATATGCCAAGAAGAAGGGTACACAAGCAATTGCATGGGACTCTGCACGGACTGGTAAGTTAACCATTCAAACTGAAATGTTTGATCTTCGGCTCTTAGCAATGATGGCCGGTGATGATGACTTACATAAGGGAACAAACACTATCTTTAAGCGAAAAGTATTCCAATTACGAGGAGATCGCTTAATTGATTTAGGCGCAAAGCCAGTTGAAGGTTCTGTATCTGTGTTCCGTGTAGACGACAAGGATAAGCGTGAACACATTACTGAAATCCCTATGTTAGTTTCTGGAGACGCTGGTTCAGTTCCACAAATGGTAACTGATGTTGCTGTTTCTGCCAAGGATACAACTGCAACAATTACTTGGAGTTCTACAGCCAATGCAACTAGTTATGTTGTTTACCGAAATGGAGTAGCTACTGGATACCCTGTTGGTACTTCATTTAACGACTCAAACTTAACTCCTGAAACAGAATACAAGTACACAGTTGTTGCTAAGAATGAGGCAGGACAATCAGTTCAATCTGCTGAAGTAGTTATTACTACTGCTACATCAGGTACTAAAGAGGCCGGCGCTGCTGTTAAGGCAACTGAAGATGCAATCAAGAAGGCACAAGAAAATGCTAGTGGGGCCAACTTAAATGGCTTGTACTTCAAGATGACTGATGGTGGAAACGGAATTCAACTTTCTGATGAAGCCGTTGTCGGTGCTGCTTACGCAGTGTACTACGTTGTAAAGCAAGACGGTGTATCTTCCTACACTATCAATGCACTTAAGTTTGCAACTAACTACGAAATTTACGCCGATGCCGTAATTCGTTCCCAAGACGGTGAAGATAAGTTTGCGCAAATTCACTTTACTAATGTAAAGCCCGCTGCAAATGTAACATTCAACCAAAACTCAGAACAAGTAACTTCCCTTTCATTAGAATTTGACTTGTTAGCTGATGAAAATAACGACCAAGCTATTTACGAATACATCGAATAGCTATTAGCTGGATGGGGTTCGACTCCCCATTCAGCTTTCAACTAAGTAGATTAAATTAATCCATTTATACGGTTATGAATGGACAGAAAGTCCGAAACCTCGGGCTTTATTTTTTCAAGAATTTATAGATTTTACAAAAAGGGGAATCGTTGATGGAGAAAACGATTAAGTATTTAGAAAACGGAGAATACCATTATGCTACAGTTCGCTCTGTTGGTGATTTGGCGCAATTAAAGACTAATTCAAAGGAAACACTTGTCGAAGCCATCAACGAGCTCTGGAATGGTGGAGGTAATGCTGATCCAAGTAAAGCACCAAAACCAGAAGGCTATGACCAATTAGTTCAAGACGTTGCTGATGCTGTAAAAAATCAACAAGAAATCAGTCAACAATGGATTGAGTGGCAAAACGAAGAGGCTCAATTAACGGAAGAACGAAAACAAGCCTATCTTCAAGCTATGAAAGAAATGCAAGAGGCTATTGATAAGGCTAAGGCAGATGCGGCAGCTCTTGATGATAAGACAGCTAAGTTAGATGAGCAAATTACTAAGACTTTTAGTGATCTTGATACCAACATCCAAAATATGCATGAACAGCTTCAAAAAGAAGCAGATCGCATGAATAAAGATTTACAAGACACTAAGGGGTCCTTGTCAACCCTGCGTACCGATTTACAAAATACGCAAATGGATAATGGGAAAATCCATGACGATCTAACTAATATTAATGGGAAATTTGAGCACAAAGTCTGGCAAACAGATTTGGACCCATTAAAGGAACAGATCGACAGAGCAGAAACCAGTGTTCAACAGACCAAAGATGAGTTACTTGGAAAGGCGAGTCGTCAAGACCTAGATACAGTAAGCAACACTGTTTCTAAGCTTGATACGCAACTGAAAGAAACCTCTAAAGGTGTAGAAATCAGCGTTAAGAAAGATGAACTCGGTGGTGAAATCGCTGAGGCGCTGACTAATAAAACGAACATTTTACTAGGTACAAGAAGATTCACTACCAACAACTGGACTCAACGAGATCATGTTGAAATATGTAGTGATCCTTGGAAAGGTTTTTTAGTTGCCAAGCAAAATAGTCCAATTGAGGGTATTCAACAAGCATATGAAGTAAAGTCTGGAACAACATATACTTTTAGTCTTTTCGCAAAGATGGACAACTTAGACGATAGTAATAAACCGCAAATTATCCTTGCCAAGAATAACCTTGATACTAGTCTTGATACCAAGATTAATGTATGGCGTAAAGAAATTGATGACATTACCTCTGATTTCAAGAGATATGATTTGACCTTTACCCCAAGTGAAGATTGCACAATTTATCCTCATGTTATATCTAACAGCAATAATCCTATATTCGTTTGTGGTTATCAGCTAGAAATTGGAAAGACATCAACTCCATGGGAACCTAATCAAGAAGATGTTGGTGACTATGTAGAAAAATCTGAGGCGCAATTTAACGTTTATAACGATAGAATCCAAGCTCTTACCGAAAAACAGCGTCAACAAGGTGACACCCAAGAAAAGTTACGAACAGAAGTCACTCAGACAGCTGAGGGAACTCGACAAGTATCTGAGAACCTTAAAAAGACTAATGATGATATCACTAAACTTCGTGGCGACTTTGAAGTAAAAGCGGATCATATGAAGTCTGAGTATGAGACTTATACGAATAAAGCAGTTGGTCAAATTAGCGATAGTACATTAAATCTTATTAGAAATAGTTCGTTCCAGAATAAAGATGAAGATTTTGCACAATGGCAAAATATATCTGCCAAAGCTAACACTCGGCAAGATGAGAATGGATTACGTTGGGTAGAGTTAACTCAATCGGGATTGACTACGGATAATCCTCAAGGACTAACAAGTAATTACTTCAATGTTAAACAAGGTAAAGTGACTGTTGCCGTTGATATTAAGAGTGGAGACAAAGCAACTCTAGATAATGAGTCTGTTTTATTCTTAGAACTCTATAACGATGCTAAGAAACGTGTGGATTTTAAGTTTGTTACTTTATCAGAATTAGGATTAAACAAGACTTTATTAGATGACCATAAAGTTCACAGAGGATTATACCGATTGGGTATTGATCGTAATGATGCTAAATACATGACTGTTAAGGCTCATTTAATGCGTAATGGTGATTTGTACTTCACTAATTTTTCTGCACGATTATCTTCTATTGATGATGGTGCTTACGAACCCAATCCAGATGATATTAATCAACAAATCCTTAAGCAGAATACAAAGATTGAACAGAACGCTAAAGAAGTTGCAATTAAAGCAAACTCTGTTGACGTAACAAGAGATATCAAAAGTGCGGTTGATGGAATTCAGGTTGGCACACGAAACTTACTTCATAATACAAGTGATCAGTGGAAAACACTGACTAATAACAATGATTGGTTACAACAGACGACATCGTCTTCTTGTTGGACATCTGTTGCAGACTATCATAGTGGAGATAAATTCACTTATGCCGCAAAGATCACCAATAATAGTCATCAACAAGCGGAGTTAGAAATTTGGTTATGTGATCAGAATAAGACCCTTATTAATGGACAAACCTATCACGCACCTATTCCTAAAGGTAGTAATGCTTATGATGTAAATGTTACCTTTTCTATTACGGAAAAAACTTGGTATATAAGAAGTTGGATAATTTTTACAGGCGGACATGCTCCCAAAGGAGATAGTGTTCAGGTTAAAGATGAACGCTTAGTTGAAGGGACTGCTCCAGGTAGTTGGACGCCCGCACCTCAAGATACCTCCGCAGAAATTAAATCTGCAAAAGAAGCTGCAATTCAAGTTGCAAGTGATCAAATTAATATTCATGTAAATGAACTAAGTACCTCTTTTGACGATAAACTAAATAAGAGAGTAAACGAGGTTAAAACAGCTAGTGAGAAATTTACGTCGGATGGTATTGAACAAACGGTAACTAAGATTACTAATGTAAAGAATGATGTAGATAGACTTGGAGATAGTCTACGTAATACGGGTTCACGGAATCTTCTTCATAATACAAGTGATCAGTGGAGAACTTTAACTAATAACAATGACTGGCTACAACAGACAACAGCATCTTCTTGTTGGACTTCTACTTCTGATTACCATGGCGGGAATAAATTTACTTATGCTGCGAAGATTACTAATAATAGCCATCAACAAGCTGAATTAGAAATTTGGTTATGTGATCAGAATAAGACCCTTATTAATGGACAAACCTATCACGCACCTATTCCTAAAGGTAGTAATGCTTATGATGTAAATGTTACCTTTTCTATTACGGAAAAAACTTGGTATATAAGAAGTTGGATAATGTTTACGGGCGGACACGCCCCTAAAGGAGATATTGTTCAGGTTAAAGATGAACGTTTGGTTGAGGGGGTCGCTCCCGGGAGTTGGTCACCTAATCCTGAAGATATTAACCAACAGATTACTAATACTAATAAAAAGATTGATACCCAAACACTTGACTCAGCCAATATAGATAATATGCGTACCCAGGGTCATTACTTTGTAAGAAATCTTTCTGGAAATCCTATCGGCGGATGGGTCTATGTTGATGTGACTGGGAATAATAATGATCGTGTGCGGCAAGATGTTTATGCTGACCAAAATAATCAACATAAATATAGATCATGGAATGGATCAAGATGGTCCGATTGGGAACAAGGCGCTTATTTAAGTGATGTTAAAACTGAAGTTACTGCTTCGGTTAAGAATCTTGGAGATAGAGTTACAACAGAGGTTAATTCCATAACAAGTAGAGTTAATTCTAATAATGGTGGAGGTATAAACCTTCAAGTTGGTACCGACGACTGTTCTTTTCCAATAGGAAGCAACGGCAATGAAGTGAATATTGAAAATTACAGCGGAACCACCAAGATGTTCCATGCAAAAAAAGGTGGATTCTATAGTTGGTACAATGCTAAATCATTTGTTCCAACACCAGGTGAAACGTATACTTTGTCAGCTGATGTAAAAGGAAACGGTACAATTAGCGGAGATCTGTTTAGATACGAAGGTGGAGACAACGGTAACTTAGGGACCATCAAACTTACAAATGATTGGCAGCGAATATCCAATACTGTTCATATTAATAAGGTAAGTGGTCAATGGGTTTTTTACATAAGAGATAGTAACGATTTTTATGTAAAACACATAAAAATTGAACGCGGATCAGTTGCTACTCCATGGTCACCGGCTCCCGAAGATACTACAGATGCCATCAAGGAAATTAATACAAAATGGGACGTTGCTAACGGTCAAATTCTAGGTAAAGTAACGGCCACGGATGTAAACAATATTCTTAATGGTAAAGGTTATGCTACGCAGTCATGGGCACAAACGATGTTCCAAATGAAAAGTGATTCCATTACTTTGCAGGCTGTTCGGGACAATATTACGAATGGAATTCAGAACCAGGTAAATAGTATTAATAACCGTGTAACGAATGCTCAAATTGGGGAACGTAATTTAGCGGTTGGAACTAATCGAGGAAAAGCTGGATGGTGGGTCGACCCAGGAAATGGAGCATCAAGTACTGATGTAGCTCTTCTAAATGGTGTCAAAGGTCTTCATATAAATAATACAAAGAAAAGTACATCTTGGTGGGTTGTTTGTTACCCCTTTGATATGGGGAAATTAAAACCGAACACTTATTACACAATAAGCTTTGACATACAAACAAGTGAAAACACCAATGGTGTAGCAATAATTGACCTTGCAAGAGGTAATTCGTCTGGTAGTCCTTTTATTGAAGGACGTGGCGGAAACATTACGACCCGTGGTGGAGAAATCACTCATATAACCCGCACTTTGAAGACAGGCGGAAATATTGAAAATAATGGGCAAGCACTTTATATAAATAGTATAGCTTTTGGTAGCTCTAATGTAGTTAACATTGCTAATTTAATGATTGTTGAAGGTACACAAAGTTCTGTTTGGAAACCAGCACCAGAAGATCAAGGTAGTGGGCAAAATCTTTTAAGGGGAACCGCTGATTTTAGTTGGCCCACAGGAATAGGAATGAATGGTTCATTCGAATTTAATTATGAGCGTTTTGATGATTCTACTATTGCCATACATCTTTGGAATATAAAAAATGTTGGCGCGGGTATTTATACTAAATGGGGTGGAGCCTTCCCAGATGGGCAGATACAGGTCGGCGAACAATATACATTCTCATTTGATGTAAAAGGTTCAGGGAAGTTCCAGTCTGTAAGAAATGAAAGTGAACCCGAAAAAGGAGCAGCTACGATAAAGAATGTACAGGTTCCCAGTGAGTGGGCTAGATTATCGGTTACAGGAACAATTCAGGCACTCGATAAAGCATTTATTATTTATTTCGCACAAGGCGCTAACGTTTGGATAAAGAATGTAAAAATTGAACGAGGGGCGATTGCTACTCCTTGGACACCACACCCGTTTGATGATAAAGACAAAGGTGTAAATCTTCTTAAGTCTACTGCCTATTGGAATCCAGCTGACTGGAACCATATTAGTAATAATGTTTGGTATGACGATGGTTGGGTAGATAGTAGTGGACATAAAGCGTATGGACATCATACAGCATGGCAGGGATTAGGGCAGACCGTATATGTAACTCAGGGTGTTTATACATGGAGTGCCAAGATATATCTGAACGGTTTAGATAGCAATGATTTTGTGTATCCTTATATGGGTGATGGTCAATATAATGGTACAGCACAAGTTCAAGATATACGAAAGCCTATGCTGGGAGTTAATGACCAAAATCGATGGATTGATTATAGTACAACCTTTTATGTTAAAAATGCGGGCAATCTATGTGTAAGACCAGAATTAAATCGAGATCATGGGAACATTCATGTTGGCTCTCAGAAATTAGAACATGGAATGGTTGCGACTCCGTGGAGCCCTTCCCCATTAGATGATAAGAATGCGACAATAACTCTTGATTCCGCAGATATTAATAGCATGAAGACACAGGGGCATTACTTTGTTAGAAACTTAGCAAATAGTCCAATAGCTGGTTGGGTTTATGTTGATGTCACTGGTAACAATAATGATCGCTTGAAACAAGAGGTTTATCAAGACAATGGCTATGAACATAGATCCAGACGATGGACTGGTAGTGGTTGGACTGAGTGGACAACAGATGTAAACAATAAAAATGTTGTTTCGCAAATTAATATCACCCCAGATCAGATTAAGATTGCTTCAAATAAGATTGTTATTGATGGTAATACTGATATTCATGGCGATTTAAGGACGGATAGAGTACGCCTTGTTGGTAAACAGGGTTTGATTGATATGACTGGTGATGATGGAATGAGAATGGCTAACAAGAATGGTAGCTCTATTCTTATCGGGAACGGGAATATTGATTTAATGTATAACAATGATTTTCGAATGAATATTGATAGTTCTATGATGACCCTTCTAAAAAAAGAAAGTTCTTTGGGCCAAAATAATCCAATAGCCATAGGAAGTATTGGAACTTCATTTTATGCAAATGATAAAAGAAGGGGAATGCAAATACTTTATACTCCGGGCAAAGACGACTGGAGTTATAGAGGTGCTGATTATTTAGGCATCGGTTATTCTTTAGAGAATCAGGGAGCACAGGGTCAAAGAAAAATATACGATCAACTTGAATTATATCGCCAAGATACAACAATAAATGGTCATTTGAAGAGGAAGGGTATCCATGTACAAGATGCATTACATCTTTCTAATGGACTACAAATATATTTAGAAAATAAGGATAATAATATACAAGATCCAATCAAATTTATAGGTAGCAAGTACGCTGCATCCTCGCAACCTGAATACACTCAACCCTATTTAACCTTGGGGTATTCCAATAGTACGGGGAATGCTGGTTTAGGCATTAATTGGTGGGAATTAATTCCTACTGGAAGAATAAACAGTAGTTACTCTTATATGTCGGCACATGGAACAGATGGGGAAGATGGACTAACTGTAAGTTGGTATTCATGGCCTGGCTGGTATGGGGGAAGAAAAGCCCCGTCAATTGTATATAAAGGAAAAGATGGCTCGCTAAAGAATGGTGGATTTGTATTCTATCCAGGTGGAGAAGTTTGTTTTTGGCAAGGTGACTTTAGATCTAATTTTAGATGGAGCGGAATAAAACAAACAGATTAATAGAGGAAATTATGGAAAAAATAGTCTTATTAAGAGAAGTAGTAAGTGATGGTGACAGCCAAATTGCAATTTTAGAAACCTATCTAAGAGGTGATGGATCAACTCCAATGATTCAAGCGATGGGTGGAAGAGATAGTAATATTATTGGTTATAAAGATAATGGTGAACCAATTATTCGTCAGAACGAAGATGAATTGATTAAAACTGCAAAAATAAAATTAATGGCCGAAGCCATAAAAGAACAGAAAAAATTATGTGTTGAAAATGGTGTGGATCCTGATTTGGTAAATATGATAGGGCTGGAAAAGAAGGTAAATAATGAATAACCAACAACAAACAAGTAAAGCAGAAAAGGTTGCAAGTAAGTTAATCAATAAATTAGCTTTAACAGAATTAGAATTGGCTAATCGTGAAGTTGATATTGATGAACTTAATGCCAAAGTTCAACAATTAACTCAAGCTAATCAACAACTTTCTGCTGAAAATCAACAACTCAAAAGTACACAAGAAACTAAAACAGAAGAATAAGAAGAAAAGGGGAATATTAGCATGGCTTTACGCAAAACTAAATCAACATCATTAACTGGTGAATCAGTAATCAATGGTACTACTGTTGTGCGCATGACTGCTAGTTTATCAACGAGTGGTGGTTCAGATTCAGTAAATCAATATGTTCAAAATGTAGACTTATATAATGCAAACAAGCGTGACGTGCGTAAGGATATCTCTGCATTTCAAGAATATGTATATGAGCAACAAGATGCTATTGATGCAGAACTTGAAGCTGATAAGGAAGCTGCCGTTTCTGAAAAGAAAGAAGCTCAATAAAACAAGGCTTTTACCAGCATATTTGGTTTTCGAGAACGCCTAATATACTGGATATTTCGTCGCCTAAGAAATTCACAGTTCCTTAATTGAGGGGCGGCCATGATCGGTGGTGACAGCATGGACAAAGATAAAGAGCTTGAACTACTAATGGATATTCAAGAAAAAGTCGGTCGAATTGATGAGAGACTTAAAAAGGTTGAAGATACAGATCGCAAAGCGGAAGAGGCGATTCGTTTAAGTGAAAAGAATGAAGAAAAAATTGTTGAGCTTTCCGCAGCAGTTGAAGAACTTAAGGAAGGTCGAAAGTGGACCCAAAGAACTGCCATTGGTGCCATTATCAGTGCCGCAATTGCAGTTTTATCTTGGATTCACCCGCCATTCTAAAGGGGTAAATAAAATGAAAAAAGTATTGAATTTAATTAAAAATAAGGTAGTTAAGCCAGATGGAACGCTGAATGGGAAGATCATTAGTGGTTTGGTAGCACTAATCATTGTATTTGTACAACAAATCTTTGCCTGCTTTGGAGTTCAACCCAAAGGTGACGTGACTGCTTTTGTTGGACTTGCTAATACAGCCTTAACTATTCTTGGATTGGTTGGAGTATTAAGCGATCCAACGCCTGTGGAAGTTCCTGTTAAGACAGAAAATAAATAAAAAATGTTACCGATAGATGCAATTTTGTGACAGCGATTGCAGAATTTGGTAGAATAATCGGTGTGGTACGAACGGGAAACGGAGAGTACACGAATTGGTACAATTTAATAGTTTTTATAATGATCCAAATAATCGACAAATTCTTGAGGTTATTAATACACCTACGGGTGCTGTTACAATCTTTGAACCATCAAAAGATGATGTTAATAAGATAATGCAGCTTAAGGAAATGGTAGATGCATTTAATCAAGAAAATACTGATGAAAATCTACTAGATATTAATGGAACTACAATTTTAAAGGAATTAATTCCTCTTCTTACAGATTTGGAAATTGATCCAGATATGACTGATGAAGAAATGGCTCAAATCATTGAAAATCCTACAGTGGAATTAAGTTTAATTACGTCAGTCCTTTCAAGTGTAGTAACGAATATCTATACGTTAATGATTATGAACTTTAAGAATAATCTAGAATTACGTAATATGGTAGATCAAACTGAAGAGATTTCTGATAGTGCTTTAGCTATGTTTATTTCTAAACAGTCTAAGACTGACGAAGGACGTAAACAAATCGAAGAGATCAATAAGCAATCAGATAAGATCGTTAAGATGGAAACGGCTATTAAACAAGCTGAAGAAAAAGAAAAAACAAACGCAAAACCAGAGGAAGAGTCGCAAACTTCCGAAAAACAAGCTGGTTAATAAAAATAAAATGGTACATAAAAATAGCGCAAGTAATGAAATGGACAGGAGATAGTCCATCTTTTTGCTTACGCTATTTTTGATTTTAAACAAGGAGGTTTTTATGTCTAGTTTTGTTATTGAAGGTACTTTAACCGTAGACATAAGTGGCCTAGAAGGATTGGCAGGAGAAATTCGCTCTGTAAGTATTAAGGCGCTTCAGGGTGAAATAAGAAAAGTAGCAGATCAAATATTAAGAGAATTAGTTGAGAAGGATTGGCCGGCAGGTCGGGCTTCTCCAGGATACGTTTCAACTGGTGAGTTAGTAGATGCCATCAATGTAACGGGTGGTGGGACTAGTTTATCTATTGAAATGGATGGTTCTCGTATGAGTATGAGTCCTCCAAGCACAGGAAATAGTGCAAACGGAGACTGGGGTGGAATTGAAAGCTGGGGAACCCATATGGGTGTACAGTCTCAGCCATTTAATGACGAGATGCCAGCATATCTTAACTATGGTGGTGGCGGACTTGTTCCACATCAAGGTACTCACTATTTTGACAATGCATTTTCTAAATATGTAGAAATAATTCCTAAACTCCTTGCTGATGCTCTTCGTGCTGCTGGGTTTGAAGTATCTAGCGCATAAGAGGGGATATATTTGAAACGAAAAGAAGGATTAACGTATCAAACAAAAAGCGATAGAAAAATCGTAAGATACGCAACGAAAGCAAGAATGGCAAAAGTAAATCCTAAAAACATTAAGATTTATGAGCGCTATCTTAAGAGTCGAATCATTCACAATTCTGATGTTAAAGATACTACTTATAAGGTTTACCACTCTTATATGAATATCTTCATGTGTTATATTGCAGAAGAATGGGACAATTTTTATCTTTTAGATGAAGATATGCTAGAAGATGAAATGATCGACGTAATGGAAGGCTATATGGCTTTCCTTGCCGATGAATGTGGTAATGGTAAAAAAGTCATTAACACTAAATTAAGTGCTGTATCCAGTTTCTACCTATGGGCAACTAAGCGAGGAATGATTCGAAGTCATCCTTTTGATGGAAAATTAGACCGTATTAAGAATGCTCAAGATGAAAAGAAGATTTCAGTTCACTTTTTACACGAAGACAAGATTAATCAAATTTATAAAACTCTTGAAGAAGAAGCAGAACCTGAGGGAGCAAGATATGATTATCAAGACAGATTGATTTGGGAGATTGCTTTTTATAGTGCTTGTCGTATTGGAGCATTGTATAACTTAAGTTTGTCTAATCTGAAACTTGATGAAAATAAGTTTGTCGACATTCGAGAAAAGCGAGGAAAGAGAGTGGAGGTTCCGTTCACAAATGAAACTAAGGAATTAATTAAGAAGTTCCTTAAGTGGCGTGAGGATAATGGAATTGATACAGATGCGTTCTTTGTTAATCGCCTAGGTGGTCATATGAGTAAACAAGCCATGTCAATCCGTATTCGCAAAATAGGAGAAATTGTTGGTGTTGGTGATTTCAGAGCTCACAGTATTCGTAAGAGTCGATTAAACCAAGTTGGGCAAAAGAATATTGAATTAGCTAAGCAATTAGCACACCACGAATCAATGGATACAACAGCACGCTTCTATATGGAAAAGAAGAGTGAAACAGCAACATTGAAAGAAATCGATGCATTACTTTCAGAATAAAATATCCATTTTATAAAGTTGTAATTAATAATTTTATAATTTAAACCGCAGAAGAATGGTACAAACGCAAAATCATTTCTTTTAGGCGGGTGAAATATATTGGCAAGTAAAGAACTGTCAATAAAAGTTAAAGTTAACCTCCCAACGGCAGGGGAAATTGAAAATCAAATTCAACGTTCTCTGCGTGGGTTAAAGGATATTAAGGTTGACGCAAATGTAAAATTAAAAGTTGGCAAGCTTGGCAATCTCAAACGCCAACTAAGAAATGCTCTTGGTAAAGAAAACTTTAGAGTAAACGCAAATGTTAAAGTACATGGAATGTCCGAATTAAATCGGGTATCCAGTAAATTAAAAGAAATTAGACGTTTAGCAAATGAGCCAATTAAGTTAAACGTTGATATGGGTGGACATGATTTTGATAAGTCCATCGAAGAGGCACGGCGAAAGGCTAATAAAGAGTTAGAGAATACTAATTCTAGAAGTCACTATGCTCGAGCAGCAGTTGATGTGCAAAAGGAAATGCGAGCACAACAGCGTGCTATTGAAAAAGCACAACAAGAGTATTTAAAGCTCCAAAATCAAGCTGCTAAGGCTAGTGACGAACGTATTCGACAAAATATACAACATTATGCTAGTCAAGTTGCTAAACAACAAGAGCAAGCTGAAATGCGGTATAGAATGGCTGCGAATAAGGCTGGCTTGAGTGATTCAGAAATTAGTAAAAATGTTCTTGGTTTCAGAGAACAGCCCAAAGCTCGCATGACTCTCAAGAACACTGAAATTGAACAACAGTTAAAAAGAGACGCAGAAGCCTTTAGGAGATATAAAAGTGCATTAAATGACGTCACTAAAGCGCAAATGACCCTGGCAAAAGGTGGTTTAGGTGACAATGTGTTTGCCGAAGTTCAGAGACAAGCTGGGGCAGCAGAAAAAAAGGTACGATCTCTTGAAAGTGCTATAAGAAAAACAAAGTATGCATCTCAAGCATCAGATCTTAGAGAAGCTTCAGACGCAAGAATTAGAATGGCGCGAGCTCAAGCGGCAGATCGGGAAAATGTAAAGATACGTCGAGGTAGAAAATCTTCTGCTGGCATGATGAATACCTTAAACACTTGGGACGTATTACAAAATGGTATATATGGAGCCGCTGCTGTTGTAAATGGTTTAAATGAAGTTGATAAGGCCATTACAAAAGTTACAAAAGTTGTTCCCGACAGTCAAGCAGCAGTAAATAGATGGAAGAAGAATATCTATAAGGATGCTTCAGAAGTTGGTAAGACTGCTCCAGAATTTGCTGCCGCTGTAGAACAATGGGCAACAGCTGGATATAATCTTAAACAATCAAATCGTCTTGCAAAGGCGTCAGTTATGGGTTCTTTCGTTGGTGAAGTGCCTGTAGAAGACATGGTTAAGTATATGTCTGTTCCAATGAAAGCTTTCCAAAAGGAAGGTATTAAATCGAAAGACATTATTAACGCAATGAACCAAGTTTCTAACAAACATGCCATTGAAATGAATGACTTGGGGGCTGCATATCAGAAAGCTAGTTCAACAGTTGGTGCTACTGGAACTAAGTTCTCACAACTAACAGGTATTATTACAGCTGCTCAAGAAGGTACTCGTGCGGGTGGAGATATGATTGGAACCGCATATAAGACGATTGGCTCACGTCTTGCTAAGATGGGTACTGGATTAACAAAGCAGGATCAAACCCGTGCAGCGTTCTTTAAGAAGTTGGGTGTTGATTTAACTGACAGCAATGGAAAGTTGAAATCTACTTGGCAAATTATGGATCAGTTAGGTAAGCAATGGGATAAGTTAGATAGTAAAGACAAGAATACGGCAGCTCAATATGCCGCTGGAGCGAACCATGCTAACATTTTCCAAGCTACGATGGATAATTGGAAAATCGCACGTAAAGCCATGAAAGAAGCACAAGCTCAGGTTGATTTAAAAGATAAAGATCATGGATCGGCATATCAAGAATTTGAGAAGCAAAAGCAATCTATCGAATTCCAGTTAGCTTCATTAAAGAATACATGGATGTCATTCTTAAACAATATATCTGGTGGTAGAGAAGGAATTTCCCAAATTCTTCAAAGTCTTAATGGAATAGGATCTGTTGCAGATAAACTTGCTTCAAATAAATTATTCTCACAAGCTATTAGATGGGGTGCAATCACTGCTGGAATAGTTATGGCACGTAACGCTATAACAGGAATGGTTAAAAGCTTTGCAAGTATTGGAAATGCGGGCAAAGGAATTGAGGGATTAAAATCTAAATTTACTAATGTTGGAAGTTCTGTTTCTGAATTAAAGGCAAAAATTCATGAATTAAGAGCAGAGTTAGATGGCTTAAATGCCAAGGGCTTTAAGTCAAAAACAAAGCTAGATAGAGATGCAAAAGGAAGAACCAAGGGAGAGTATACAGGTAAAGACGTAGGTTTAATTAAATACTCTATTCCAGAGAATAACGTCCTCCAAACTAGACGTGGGGCCCGAAGACAATATGGTCTATCTAAGAAGTATCCAACTCATTTTGCTCCAAAGGAACTTGCAAAAGAAAATGAAGATTTAGCAAAATCATATTCAAATGTTACTCCTGCAATTAGTAGAGCAGAACAAAAACTAAAAGACACCAATGGTACTCTTTCTAAAGGAACTAAAGCAACTGCTAAATTAGGAAAAGTCATGGGTGTTGCTGGTAGTGTACTGGGAGTAATTGGTAGCGGACTTGGTGTCGTTGGATTAGGCATTGATGCGATTACTATTGCGTCAGGAGCCTTAGAAATGATGGGCGTTCATCCATGGGAGCTTATCCGAAAGGCAATTAAGCCGGCCCAAGCTAATGCTGAAGCATTTAGTAAATCTATGCAGAAAATTCATTCCGATATTGGAAATGTTAATTCTGGATTAAAAGACAATGTATTATTTAATGGCACTGCTGAAAAGTCGAAAAAGAGTCTTTCTGGATTAGATAAAGTCTTAAAAGGCGTTACAGATGGTTCTAATCAATTGAGCAAAGGTGACTGGAAAAACTTCAAGGATAGCTTTAATGCAATTTCAAAGGCTAATGGGCTTGGAATTAGAGCATATTCAAATAATGTTGAAGTCTTAAAAGGCCAAATGACAGATCTTAAGAATGCTATTCACGATGTTAACTTGGAACAACTAAAGTCTGGTTCAAGAGAATTAGATAAGCTTGATAAGACTGGTAAAAAAATTAATAGTCAAAAGACATTAAATGACTTACTCAAGACTAATAATGATTATCTAAAAAAATCTAAGGAATTAGAGCAAGAGCGAGACAATGCTAATAACGGGGTTACAAATAGTGCTCAAGCCAAGAAGAATAATGATAAATATGAGCACAAGTTAGCAGCTTTACGTGGCTCTGCAATTCGTAAAGAAATGGGTTCCGCTGCGTACCAAGAGTGGGCTCAACAATATCAAGACTATGGTGACTCTGTAAGAAAACAATATGGTGAATTAGCATCGATCCTTGATTCTGGTATATTCAAGAAGACAGACTTTAATATGATGTCTTCAAATGAATTGCGGAAGATGGGAACTGCTCAAACTATGAATCTGCAAAATGCAGCTAGAGCAAATAAAATTTGGAATGATGTTAATAAGCAGTTAACTCAGAATAATAAATTAGGCAGTCAGCAAGGTAAGTTAACAAAAGAGCAACAGCAATATCTTTCTAAGAATGTTAAAGGACTTGAAGGTATTAGTCGTAACATGAGTAAGTGGACTGATGCTCAAAGAACAGCGTTCGATGAGTATGGTAAGACTGCGGCAAAGAATCTTAAGAATCAACAAAGTCGAATGATGGATATCCTTACGGCTCAAGGAATGTCAAAAAGTGCTGCTCAAAAACAAATTAATAAGCTTGACGGTACTGGTTCAGGATATATTAATGCTCTTGGGAACAATTACAATGCTCAGGCATTGTTGAATGTTGATCCTGATTATGCGGCGTTATATGGGAAAAAGTGGTTCCCACAGCTACAAGAGCAACAGCGACAAATTCAAAATTACCAGAATAGAAAAGGAAAAAAGAATAGCGATACAATAGATGCATTTCTTGATCCGCAAACTGGGGTAATGAATACTGGTATGATCGCCAGAAGTCAGGCTGTTATGACCTATAACTCAAAGCGACAAAAGCAATTCCAAAAGATGGGATTCATTGATGGCGATGGGAATATAAAATTCGATAAGGTATCAGACGCATTTGCTGGTGTTAAAGGTCGCGATAATCCAATGCAGCTTATTAGTTCATTAGCAGATGGTTCTATTAATAAGTTTAGTAAGCTGCATATTTCTGCAAACCAAGGCCATGGAAAGTTAACTAAGGATGTTAAAAGTGATATCAGAAACTTGGTGAAGAGTAAAAGAGCTGAAGCGGTAAGAAATTATATTAAAGGGTTACAAGCCGATAACGTCTTAGGAAAAGATGCAATGAATTACTATGATACCCTTGATCGCAAAGGTAATGAGACTAAGCGAACACCTAAGAGTCAGCGTAGTCAAAGAAAGCCATCAGGTTCTAGAAAATCTTCAGGGTCATCTAAAAAGAATTGGTACGACAAAGATGATGATGACCCAATGGCGAAACCATTATGGAAACGTAATGATACTAAACCATCATCAAGTCGTCATCGTGGTACATCGAAGCCTGATACTAAGAATCAACCTAGAACTTCTAAGAATCAGCAAAAAGCATTAGAGAAAGCGGCACAAGGTAAACAGCAGACCAAGAGCCCTAATTTAATACCTAATTTGCTTAAGAAATTAGGACTTATTACAGATGCGAAAGCTGATACTAAACCAAAAACAGCCAAGGATGTCGAAAAGAATCTTAAGGGCCGTAAGGTATCAGACAAAGAGCTTAAGAATGCTCAGGCGCTCCTTAAGAACAAGAAAGAGCAGAAAAAACTCGAAGATGATTTGAGGAAGAATGGGCAATTAAAGACTTCGAAACCATCTAGCTCCAATTCTAATAAAAAGAATTCATCAAAGAATAAGAAACAAGCCGAAAAGGAAGGGCGCGAAGAAGAGAAAGCCCGTCAAAAGGGTAGAGATAGTGCAAAGAAAACATCATCCAAGAAATCTAATTCTTCCAAAAAACAGAATCAAGAACAAAAAGATCTTGCCAAACAGTTAAATAAAGGCAAAGGAGTAAAAGTAAAACTTCAACCAGATGCTAAAAGTTTAACGAAGGGGTTGAAAAATCTTGGTGGTAAAAAAGGTACCAAGATTAAGTTACAACCAGATACAAAATCTCTTACAAAAGGCCTTAAAAACTTAGGCGGCAAAAAGGGTACTAAAATAAAACTTCAAGCCGACACGAAAAGTTTAACAAAAGATCTTAAGAATCTCGGTGGTAAAAAAGGCACTAAAGTCAAGTTACAAGCAGACACCAAGGGACTTACTAAGAGTCTTAAGAATCTAGGCGGTAAGAATGGAACAAAGGTTAAGCTTCAAGCTGATACTAAGTCTCTAACAAAGAGTTTATCTAATCTTGGTAAAGGTAAAGGGGTAAAGGTAAAGCTCCAAGCAGACACCAAAGGACTAGATAAGTCACTCAAAAGCCTAAAAGGGCTTAAAAAGTCTCAGAATATTAAGATTAATGTTTCTGGTAACGCTTCAAGCAAGATAAGTAAGATCAAGTCTTCTCTAAATGGGTTGAGTGGTAAGAGTAAGAATATCTCTATTAACGTTCGAGGTAATGCAGTTAGTCAGGTAAATAAAATAAAGTCTGCATTAAACGGGATAAAAGGTTCTAAGAATATCTCAATCAATGCCTCTGGTAACGCAGCCTCCTTTGCTTCCAAGGTTAAATCATCGCTTGCCGGAATTCATAATAAGCATGTAAATATTAGTGCTTCTGGCAACGCTGCATCGATGGCACAAAGAGCGTCCTCAGCAATTAATAGTATCCCGACTAGTCATCAGACGAATATAACTGCTCACGATGGAGCCTCTCCTAAGGCAAATGCAGCTAAATCGGCAATTGAGAATATTCCCAAAAAACATAATACTCATATTAGTGTTACTGGAGACGGACAAGCTATAGCAAAAGCACACAGTGTAGCAGCCGCTATAAATAGTATTCCAAGTAGCAAGACAGTTACTATCAATGTTAATAAGAACGAAACTCACACCATTACAACAGAACATAAGTCTAAATCAATGGCTATTACACCAGAAAATTCACAGCCAGTTAGCCCGATGACTTCTATGTCTGTCGTTGCAGGAAATCCTGCTATGAATATGGCCGTAAATAGTGGAGCTGCTAACATGGGTGTTGATACGAATTCTGCAACTAATGGCGATAAGGTAAGCGGAATTGCTACAACAGATCGTTCTGATTCTACCCAAAAAGTTAGTGAAGATTATTGGCGTTATATGGGAAATGAACTTTACACGGGCTCACCACTTGACGAAAAAGTTCAGAACCTTGAAAATGCAGTAACCCAAGCTGACGAAGATATGGACAAGCTTATTAATCTATCAAAGCAGAGAATTGACTTAGATAATAAGCAAATCGCATATCAAAGAACTATGCAGGGCGCTTATCAGCAACAAATTACTGATGTCCTTAATGAATTGCATAAATATGGTTTCCAAACAAATGGTAATCAGATTACTAATTTGAACCATGCAAAGGATATTACAGGTGATAATGCAAGTAAAGTTGATGAATTACTTGGGAAATACCAAACTGCTTATCAAAACTTCTCTGAAGCTACAAAGAAGATTGATGAGTTGCAAACAGATATTTGGCAACAAGGTAAGAATCAACAAGATTATAACAACACTAAAGATCAAAAGATGGTTGAAAAGTTACAACGTGAATTAGAGCTTGTGACTACTGCTATTGATAACCAAAAGAATATTCTTGAGCGTGAAGGTAATTCACTAGAAGATAGTGATTATCGTATGAAGTTAAAGAACAATTCTGATCAGATCTATGCTAAGTCCGAGGCTGTTCAACAGTTGTTAGCCGAATTTAATCAATTAAGTGTTGCCAATTTTGTTGGTACAAAAGACGCCGATAATGCAAAGAATTTAGCTGACTCCTTAAGTCAAATTCGTGATGCTATCATGGAAAACCTTGATTCCATTGATGAATTAAAGAAGAGCATTCGGGATATTCAACTTAATTCTATTATTGAAAGCCTGTCTAAATACACCGACAATCTTAGCAATAGTATTGATCGGCTAAAGAACAATGTAACAAATCTTCAAGATGGGTTATTAAGTGGAACATCTTATAACGACCTTATGAGTAGTAATTTTGATGTTGTTAACCTTAATCAAAAATCTGCTTATGAGAAGAGTGTGGCCGATAAGATTTCATTAGAACGTCAATTGGATAGTGCTCTAGATCAATTCGCTAGAAAGAACGTTGATCGAACGGCACAAGTAGCCAATGATCAACTTCAAATTGAAGCACAAAAGTATAACGATATGCTTTCGATGGCAATTAACTATGCTAGAGGTGCGCGTAATGAAGTTGGAGCTATTGATGTTAAATACAATGTATCTGTTGAATCTGACAAGATTGAAGTTCCTAACCTTACTCATAACCAAGAGTATGTACAGTCCTCAATTGCTTATCAGAAAGAAATGAATGAATTAAAGGCTGAGTACAACCGTTTAATGGGCGAAGCTAATACTGCTGAACAAAAAGAAGCAATTAATTCTGAAATGATCTATAAGCAATTAGAACTCCAGGAAAAAGTTTACAAGTCCATGATTGAGGCCGATCAAAAGGCGATCAATGATTTACGTGAACAAGCTAAGAATCCAGATATGACTACTGAACAGCTTAAAACGATAACCGACCAAATTACAGAGTATGAAAAAAATGTTATTGATGCCCAAAATAGCATTAAGGACGTTGTTAAGAATCGTTTTGAGTATGAAAAGTCTCTTATTGATAAGCAAATTGATGAGTATAAACGTGCCAGCGACACAATAAGTACTTTAGTAAGTATTGCTGATACCCTTCATTTAGAAGGTTCTACTCAAGCCGCTATTATAAATCAGCAATATGCCTCCACTTACCGTGAGTACAATAATTACCTTGATTTACTCCAAAGACTTCGAAATGAATTATCTGGATACGAAAAGAATTCCTACGAATACAATCAATTGAAGGCAATGATTGATGAATATCAAACTTCGCTTGATAGCACAATGTCTTCGCTTATGGATATAAGCAAAAATGAGTTTGGCCAGACTCTTGATTCCATTCAAAAGGAATTTGAAAAGAGTGTTAACAAGGGAATGACCGCTGATCAGGCTAAGTTCGACCAAGATGTATGGTATAACCCCATGCAAAAAGAACTTCGCCTTGAGGAAATGCGGTTAAAGATTGTTGAGTTGGAAGATAAGACGGTTGAAAAACGTATAGCTGCTCTCGACGCCCAAGAGAGAATGTCTAAGGCGGAAGCTGATTACGTTGACAAGCAACTTGATTTGGCACTTGCTCAACAAAAACTTGATAACACTATAAATAAAAAAGACGTCCGTTACCTTGAAAAAGATAAGGACGGCAAGTTTAACTGGACATACATTGCTGACCAAGCAAATGTAGAAGAGGCACAAAGAGCTGTCAACTCTGCAAAACAAGCTCTTGAAGAGTCAAAGATTTCCAATCGAAATGATTACATTCAAAAAGTCAGTGAAACTATTAATAGTATTAAAGACGGTTCGATTAATCAGGAAGAAGCTCGGAAACGTCTCGAACAGTTAAATGATTCATATAAGTTTATTCTTAAGGACATTCCTACTTTTGATATTGCAAAAGTTGAGGATGTCATCAAAGCCTACAATGACTATGAAAAGAAGAATAGCGACATATTAAATGATTACAAACGAAGCGTTAAGCCAGAGGTAACACAAGGCTATGAAACAATCGTTAAAGGATTTGGAGATCAGTTTAAAGCTGTATCAAAAGATCTAGGTGAGATTTTCGGAAAGCAGCTAAGAGAAGCTCTTAATCTACCAAGTGGCATTCGTAATGCATATGGTAATGGAAATGATAGATCATTAGTAATTAATGGTGGACTTACCATTAAGCTCCCTAATGTTAAAGACGCTGACGGTTTTACAGAAGCGATGAAGAATCTTCCCCAATTAGCTCAACAATACGCGACTAAGAAATTGTAATCATATTGACCGAGGTTAAAACCTTGGTTGTACATAACTTCTTATTCATTTTCTATAAAAGGTATGTCATCATATTAAAGACACTTATCTAATGGAGGAATTGAAATGAATAAAGTAAAAGTGTTTATTGTAAATCATAAACTTATTACTGTCGTATGTTTTTTTATTTTGATATATGCGATAGCAGGTGGACTATATTTAGCTGATCAACATAGAAAACAACAGGAATTTTATGATGAACACCCCTTAGTTAATAAGGTTTATAAGTCTCATGTCTTAGAGAAGCCAGCTGAGGGTGATTGGACTACTACAGACTCGTACTATATTTTTGGAAATAATGAATATAGAGATAAAGTTATTGAAATTTTCCAAGATGAGGGAGGATTGAAGAGAGTAAAAGAAATAATGAATGATGAAAATGAATATAAAAAAGAATTTGAGTCTAATACCTCCGAAAAATATATAGTTGAAGATGGAAATAAATTAATCATTGGTGATAATCCCGAAAATGTCTATTCTCACCAAGTAAAAGATGGTGAGAATTGGGTTGGAATGTATAATCCCGATAATAAAAATGAAGAAGAACCTGGTGAAATCCATAAGACTACACCAGTAAATATAGACTAATTCATAACATAAACATATTTTATTTGACCAAGGACACTCTTCTTGGTTGTACATATCAAAGAATAAAAAGAAAGGAGCTGAATTGGTTGACGCAACCAATACTAAATCAGGCGTCTAATTACGATGCGAAGAACTCATATACATTCACATTTACGTATTTGGGCGCAGAGCATACGACAACGAATACATTATCAATTCGTGAAGATGGTCCAGGAACAAAACCTGTCTACGAAAAGGATCAAGTGTCGCTAGATAAAAACCACATTTTACCAGCAAAAACTCTGAACAATGGTACGGCATATCTAGCAAAAGTTCGCGTTAAACTCAAAGATGGCTATTCTGAGTGGTCACCAGAGATTAAATTTACGTGTTATACAACACCACGAATTCTATTTGATACGATTGACCAACATCAATTTATCTATACGAATGATGTATTAATGTCGGCTATTTATACGCAAGCACAAAATGAGCCTGTTACGTCATATCAATATACTCTTTACGATCAAAGACATGTTGCTTTAGTTAAATATCCAATTCGGAAGCCGGAAAGAAATTCTCCAACAAGATTTTCAGAACGTGTTTCAAATATAAAAAAAGGTAAATTATATTACATTGGATTGAAGGTAGTAACAGAGCACGGAATTATTTATGAGCAACTTCAAGAATTTACCGCTCAATATATCACGCCATCTGTATCGGGTATTATTCAGCCAACAATGAATAAAGATGACGGACAAATAGTTGTTGACCTTTTCCTAAAACAATTGTTAGGAACGTCAGCTCGTGCTTACATTCCTCATCGTAAAAATGATAATGCTGATAACTATACATATTGGAAAGATGATTATGTCTTTGTCCCAAAAGAAAACCCTTTGATTTATACCAAGTTAGCGATGGCGAAAGCGAGTGATTGGATCGGAAAGTTCTGGGTAATGAATGTTCAGAATGGATTATTCCTAGACTTCTCGCCAGCCGAAGATAGAGGACAGCATATAAAGTTCTATAAACATGATGATTATATTACCTGTGAAAAAGAATTTGGACAGATTAAATCCAGAACACGGTCTAATGTAATTAAGGATTTAAAACTGCGTCCTTTCTATATGTTTGTATATGTTAAGGAATATCGAGTTGAAATAAAGATAGTTCCTGATCAGACATTCAAAGATGATGATTGGAATGAAGAGTTATCCAAAGAAGAATTGTCTCAGTACGGTGAAATAACTAAAGAAACTCAACAAATGATAGATGCAGCAGAAGCGAAAATTAACGCTGCAAGACAAAGGCTTCAACAAATCCACGATGAACATTGGCAACAATACATCACCAAGGTAGAGCAAGCAATATCAGACGCTAGAGCACGTATTTTAGGGCAAAATGAACTACGCGATCGAGTGATGGAAATTGACGACCAATATTGGGACTACTTTGAAAATACTGAAATGGTCAACTACTGGAAAGAATTAGCAAAGGCGGAACGTGAGTCCGAAGCCAAGTATGAAATCTATCGTACCGAATATGAGCAAAGAATTAATGAAACTTTATCAGAAATTAAAAGTGGTGCTATGACGCTTGATGATGGACGTTTGAAGTTAACTCAATATAGCCTTGTGTATAGCTTTATTTTACGTGAAGTCATTGATTTTAACGATACGAAGCTAACATTAGATGGACTTCAAGAGCTCTACGATGAATATTTACAAAAATATAAATAGTAAAGAGGTGAGAGTTTTTGATTATAGGTGTCGATTATTTTAATTATGGATTTGACCAACAATTTTATGATACTCCTATTCCAACTTCTGAGATTGACGAGGTTATGATGGGGGCCGGAATGTATGATGAAATGTTCATTAGTGTGGATACAACTTTAGATGATTCACAAACCAAACCAGCTCAATGGAATCTGAAAACTATTATGGACGCTAAGTTCAATAATTCTCTTGAAGCTGGGAGTATTGACGGAGCTGGTCATATTGTCACCAAAATACAATGTTATCGTCGAGAATACATGAGCACGAATACGGATTGGCAATTAGTAGCGCAATTTGATTATGATGACCATTATAACCTTTATACGGTAGTTGATAGATTCATTGAAAATGGCAAAACATATGAATATGCAGTTGGTCCATTAGCCAATGAAATTCAAGGTGACTTACAAGTTGGCCCACCAATTGATAGCAAGTTTTATGGCTCCTTTATTTCTAATCTAGGTTCGAATTATTCAATGAACATCGACTTCAAGTTCTCGGATTTAGTTTGGAATTCTAACACGAGTACCAGTGTGCCGCTTAATGGTCAATATCCAATAGTGACGTTTGGAAATGCAAACTATCGAACTGGTACAGTTTCGTTCTTACCACTTACTCCGCAACAAGAATTTGGTTATGAAAACGAAATTGATCCACACGCCGAATACATTAATAGAACTAATGTTATTGACTTCCTTAATGATGGACAAACAAAGGTAATTCGTCGTGAAGATGGAGATATTATTGTTTGTGCAACACATAATATTAAAACTACTCCGAAAGATGAAAGTCTTGAAGCTATTTCTACGGTAACATTTGATTTCACTGAAATAGGTAAATTAGATTACAACACCATGGAAAAAGCGGGATTAATTGCTGATGCAGGTAAATCTGTCTACACATACGATGAAGATGGGAATATTAAGTGGAATCAGGAATATATTGCTGAAGATGGTTCTATTCAATCTAGAACTAGATATAGAAATTCATTCTTATATGAACGAGACAATTTAAAGTAAGAGGGATAAAGTATGCCACTGAAATACAAAAAGCCCAATTACAATGAAACGTTATCGAATATTGTAAATGGACTTGAAGAAAAAGTAAGTGGTCGAGCAGCAAGTGTTTTACGACAACCAATTCGCAACCTTCAAACAACTATTCAAGTGTTGGATAATGATGGCTCCATAATTGATACTATTACTGGAAAAACAACTGGTGGAACTATTAATTATGATGCAACTTCATTGATACGACGAACGGGAACTTTGAAGATGGTTGTTGATCCTTCATATATGCCAAACAACAAAAGTGTTTTTTGGTTCGATAAGAAGTTTAGAGTCTATCAAGGAGTTGTTGATTTATCTCGTTTCCCCAGAGAGGCAGTTAACTTTTTGCTAGGAACGTTTTGGGTTAACGAATCCTCTCTACGTTTTGATAAAACAACACGTGAAATATCAGTTACATTAGCTGACAAAATGACCTTATGGGACGGCCAAGGACTAGAAAATAAACTCAAAATAAAGCGTGGAACTCCTATGAGTGATGCTATTAGGGGAATCATGGAATTAGTGGGAGAAACAGATTTTGGGTATATGTACACCAGTAATGGTGAAGAAATACTTCAGTACGATTACGAAAAGGAACCGGGAACTTCAATCAATGATATCATTGAAGACTTTCGTGATATGTACATGGATTTTATCTGTGGATATAATTCTCTTGGTCAATTTGAGTATCGGAAGTTGCCTATTCAAAAGGAAGAAGAAATTCCTAAGCCTAAATGGGAATTTGATGCAACTTCACAAGATAGAGCAGATCTCACCTTATCATTTCAAGAAAGCTACGACTTAAAGAATGTTAAGAACAGATTTGTTGTTATTGGGTCCACATCAACCAAAACAGGCTATACACCTAAAGGTTCAGTAAAAATTACTGATACAAATAGCGAGTTTAATATAGATGCTATCGGAACTAGAACAAAAGTTATCCAAAATAGTGATCTAACAAATGATCTACAGTGTGTATCTCAAGCACGATATGAAATGTGGAAAGCTGCACACTTCCAAGAAAAAGTAAGCATTGATGTTTCTCCAGTTTACTTCTTGCAACCCAATGATATTATTCTGGTCACCAATCCTGTAACAAAAAAAGTATATCAGTACATGATTGATACTATTCAAATTGACTTAGCTGTCGATGGAATTATGTCAATTGACGCTCATAAAATGTACTTTGTTAAGCCGGATTATGGTGAGGCAGATATGCCAATTGTGGCGGCTATCAAAAATGGTATCAATAAATTAGGCTGGTTGTCACTTCCAGAAGAAAGAATTAAGGATACGTATGGTATTTCCGCCGATGGAAAGAATTACTTGAGTATACGATTCGTCGTTGATGAAGAAGGTGGATGGCAAGCAGAAACAACTGCGTATAACACTTCCAGAAATCAAACACTAGAAATCGACCTTCGAGATTTTGAAAAGCTCAATCTTAAGGATGAAAATGGTGACGTTGGTAGATCTAAAGGTGATTATGCAGATCGTGTACTCGGACATGAAATGTTTCATGCAGTATGTAACGATTTCTATGGTGCTGTTAAAACGATGGATATGCCTGTGTGGTTCAAAGAAGGCTTTGCGGAATTGCTTCATGGTGGAAAAGATCGTTATGTAACGATAACGGGATTTGAAAACAGGGAAGCTAAGAAGCAAGCATTAATTAAGCGAGCTAGAAACCAACTAAACGGAACATGGGAGAGTACATCAGATGACTATGTAGCCGCGTATCTTATTGCTTGTGCTATGTATTATTTGGCTGGAGACTTAAAAGGTATTCATGACATGTTTCAGCGACTAGAAAAAGAAAGTAACTTAAATTTGAACTTTCTGTACAAAGCATTACCTATTACTGAATCGGCAGGTCAAATCTTCGATAAGGTAATTGATGAAATGCAAAAGATGCCAATTTGGGATTTCTTAAATGACCCCACAGATGTAGACACATGTTCTATTGGTGGAAATCATATGCTTAATCTATATGGCAGACCGCTTAGTCCAGAAGATGTGTTTAACAATCAGACGGCAACAACTGATTCATTAGGATTCAAAATTAAGTTTGACGAGTAGATTTTATTGAGGAGGACATTAATACATATGAGAGGAAGTTGTATTAAATGTCGAGATCTACTTTTCCGCAAAAGATAGATGTATTTAGAGAATTATTTGATCTTCCGGCAAATCAAGTTGCAAATGCACTAGAATTGCAGAGATTAAAACAAAAGACAACACTAACAAATGATGAACAAAACCAAATTTCCGCATTAAGCGCCCAACTACAAGATTATATGATTACGCCTGAAACCATGAATAAACTTCAGGACGCAATTGTAGAAATCGAAACATTCTTTGATGGGAATGTAAGAAAGTACATCCTTGAAAAGCAGAAAGAATGGGATACCTATGTCAATGATTTTGATTATATAGGCGAATGGGACGCAACGAAGAAATTTAAGAAACATAATCTTATAACATATCAAGGTGCATTATATATTGTTACAAAAGATGTGGTAGCGGATAGGCAACATACACCAGATAATGATTCCGATCATTATCGGCCTGCATCTAGTAAGGGTGACAAAGGTGATATAGGATTAAATGCTATTTTTAAGGGTGAATGGAATGGAGCAACTAGCTATAAGGCTGGTGATGCCGTGTCTGTTCGTGAAGGTCAAAGTTGGCGCCCATTAGATTTAGTATTTATTGCTAAAAAAGATAATCAAGGTCAAAAGCCAACAATAGGCGCTGCAAGCGATTATTGGTTCCCATATCATAATTTAATTGTTGTTCCTAAAGAATATGCTAACTATAAATTTCATCCAGATATTCATCGAATCCAGATAGTTGATTAGAGGTGGGAGAATGGAAGTTAGCGAACAACAAAAAGGATTATTAGAAGCCATGCGAACAATAGCTCAGCATGAAGCACAACGTAATTCAGGACCACAGTTTCAAACAGGTGTCGTGGTGGAAGATCCTGCTGGATATAAATGTATTGTCAGAGTGAATGATACCGAAAAAACATGTACTTTGCCAGAACATTTGCATGATTGGGTAAGCAAAGACGATATAGTTCAAATTTGCGATATGTATGGAAATGGTGCTGAGCTAATTGTCACTGGATCTTCTGGATCAACAAGAAAGAAAACATTGGTTGTTAACGATGAAGATAAAGATAAGTTAACTGGTGGCGTTACTAAATTTGCAGATGATAGTGGAAATTTAACCGATAATACACTAACGCTAGAGTAGAGAGAAGGTATTAAATGGCTGTAAAGAGAGCAAAATATTTAGTTGCAGATGATGAATATCATTTCGTAACGGACGACAAGGCTCTTAGAGTCCTAGATTCAAATAATAATGAAATTGGAACGTTTAGAGAATTAGGCTTTGAGGGAAAGCTAATCACAAGCGGTGATTATAGAGACATAAAACATACTGGAGTATACCGAATCAAAGGAGTAGGAGGTTTACCCGGAAACATTCCAGGAGACAAGGAATCCATTCTGACAGTTACATCGATTGGTGATCAGGGTAATCCAGAATTAACCTTTTATAAGGTAATTAGTCCTAACGGAGTAATTTTAGAAAATACTGTCTCACGGAGTAATCAGTCTGGATGGGGATCTGGTGGTGTTGATTTACGAAATACCATTACAAGTATTAACAATATTATTGGTGATATTTCAAAACTTCAGACAGATTCCAAGAATATGACTGGGGCAATTAATGAGTTAAATTCCAAAATAAATAATGTATCTGGCAACTCGCAAAGTGGGTTGGAAGACTTAAAAAAAGATAGTAACAATAGATATTTGTTCAAATGGGGAGATACAGTCAACGGTGACCTTTCAGTTAAGTTTGGGGCAAAATACAAACTTCGAGGTAAGAATGGTCACGACTACAATTTAGCTTCTATTGACGATAACAATAATATCCATATTGGCGATGCAGATACCAATTTACAGTTTTGGGGTAATGATAATCCTACTTTTAATGGTAAAAAGATATTCACAGAAGCTAATGTAGGTAGTGGATCGGGGTTAGATGCTGATAAGCTTGATGGAATTGATAGTTCAGGTTTCTTAAAGACTAATAGCGATGATACTAAATATAGTGGTCTTCGCATGGATAAACGGAACATTCACTTCAATATCAAAGATGGCGAAAATACAGAAACAGGCTTAGTTTTTGATAAGAATAATAAGTGGACTGCTAAAGTTGTTGCAACCGATATTGGTGATGTCCATATTCAAACAGGTGGTAAAGAGTATAAATATCCTCCATTTACGTTCAATCAAGATCGTAATTTTGTTCAATATGGTGGTATGCACGTTATTCGAGCCAATGAGCCACAAATTAATTTTCAGACATTTGATGAAAAAACTGGAAACTTTGATAAAGGAGTAGGGTTTTTCAAGCCAACATGGGATCAAGGATCATTAGCTGTTGGTAACTGGAATACTAGTGAGGTTGTTGCGCAATTTGCCGTTGGTACTAATCATGAAGCGGTTAAGCTCAATCATTCTCCTTATATTGGTGATCATAATAGACGGTTATTCTTGCAAGACGAACAGCCTAGTGGTGACGTTCCTGTTGGATCAGTTTGGATTGGTATTTAGGAGGTGATTGTGGATGCCATTTGTAAAATATAGAGGAGCCAATGGTGAATGGATAAAGCTTGGTGGAGGTAATGTTCGTGTGTCTAATGGACATACGTGGATTCCTCCACGTGCAAGAATATGGAATGGTCATGAGTGGTTGAACCTACTGGAGGAGCGTAAAATTACGACCTGGGAATGCACTGGTGTACAGTCGTTTTGGTCGTGGGGAGCCGCTAAAGGATGGTCAGCTTTAGTTAGACCAGACCGTCCAACGCAAGGTTGCTACCGTCCGTACCATGACTCCTACGATTGGGGAGATGAAAGCGCTCAAGTCTACTTTGACTGGGGTAATATTCAAAATACACTTCGAGGAGCCAAAATAGATAAAGTCGAAATTTATATGCATTGTCTTCACTCTATGAATTATAACGGGGGACAAGGAGTATTCGGACTCCACAATGCACCGGGTTGGCAATCTAAGTATTCTGAAACCAATTTCGGAGTTGCTCGCGCATGGTATAGCAGAAGAGACCAGGGACAATGGATAACACTTCCAAATTGGGTTGGAGATAACTTTAGAGACGGTAGTGTTAAAGGAATTACATGTCGCGCCGGAGATACATCTGGAGTTAGATATTTATGGTATGCAGGCTCAGCAGACGGTTGGAAAAAACCTAAGATTCGAATTACTTATTTAAAATAAAGCATACAATATTTTTGTTGTGTGTTATCATATTCATATAATCACAACGAAAATATTTAACACGGGAATTGAGGGGTTAGATGGGAAAAAGACGAACACCTGAACAGTATGTTGAAGATGTTAAAGCGATACATGGCGAAAAATATACAATTACTACACCTTTCATCAATATGAAGACAAAAGTAATGGTTTTATGTAATGATTGTGGTCATGAATGGTTAGTAGAGCCAAGCAGTCTCTTGAAAGGTTATGGTTGTCGCAAATGTGGTATACAAAATAGAAAACCTCGAAAAACAAATGACGAATTCTGTTCTCAAGTAAAGAATTTATGGGGAAATGAATATGTGTTTCTAGATAACTATGTTAATGCAACAACCAAAATTAGGTGTCTTCATTCTATATGTGGCACTATTTGGAAGGTTACTCCTAAGAGTTTTCTTCATAATAAAAAGGGTGGTTGTCCAACTTGTGCTTATGGTAAATCTCAGCAAGAATTCACAAAAGAAATAAAGAATCTAGTTGGGGACGAATATTCTTTCATAGAAACGTATATAGGAGACGGTTCTAAAATCCTATGTCGTCACAATATTTGTGGATATGAATGGAAAACTAAACCCAACACATTCTTAAATGGAAGTAGGTGTCCAAACTGCTTCGGTTCAAAAAGAAAAAGCACAATTCAATTTCAAAATGAGCTCGATCAACTTTATCCGGGAGAGTATGAAGTTTTAGGTGAATATAAAACTGCACATACCAAAATAAAGGTTCGTCATGTTCCCTGCGACTATACCTGGGAGATTAAGCCTAATGCAATATTGATTAAAAAGAGATGTCCGAGGTGTTCTATGCGAAAACAAGTTGTACGACAAACTAGACCGTATGACGATTTTGTGCGAGAGGTACATCAAAAATATGGCAACGCTTATATTGTAGATAATTATCAAGGGCGTCATAAAAAACTTAAGGTGACTCATAAAGAATGTGGTTATTTATGGGAAACATATGGAAGTACTTTGCTCTCGGGCGTTGGGTGCCCTCGTTGTGCAGGCATCATAAAAACATCAGACGACTTTATAGCTCAGTTATCGGCATTGGTAGGGAGGGAGTATAGAGTAGTAGGCGAGTATTCAAAGATGAGTGAAAAAGTAAAAATAAAACACGAAAAATGTGGTTATTTATGGCAAGTTACTCCGATGAATTTTATACGTGGAACCAGATGTCCAAGATGTAGAAAATCCCACGGGGAATTAGCTATTGAAGCTTGGCTAAATAGTAAAAACTATGGCTATATTCCTCAGAAGAAATTTGCAGACTGTAAAGATCAGCGTTCACTCCCATTTGATTTTTATCTTCCCGATTATAATTTGGTCATTGAGTATGATGGAAGACAGCATTTTCAGAGTTGCGATTATTTTGGTGGAGAGGAAAAATTTAATCTCCAACACAAACATGATTTAATCAAAAACAAATACTGCGAAGATAATAATATTAATCTATTACGTATTCCGTACACTGTTACCGGAGAAGATATCGGCAGGGCAATTCAGAACAGATTAGATGAATTAACACAACTCGATAACGTTGCTTAAAATTAAATACTAGTTTTTAAGGAGGAAATTTATTAAGGAGGCAAATAATTATCCGAAGGGAGCAATTAATTTGCTTAATAAATTTCTAAAGAAGATGTTAATGGTAGCAGTAACTATCATTATGGTTGCCCCTGTATTAGCAGGGGTCGCAAGTGCCGATGGAAGATCATATGGACCAGACCTATCCAAATATCAAGGTGCATATGCCAGCAAGCCGTATACGCGTGACCAATTCGCAATTGCACAAGTTGGTGGATACGTAAATGGTTATTTCTATGACCAATGGACATATCCAACACAAATTAGTTCAGGTATTGCTAATGGGTTGAGAATGCACACTTATATTTGGTATCAAGTTGGTGGAAATGCTCAATTGGGGAAGCAGGTTGTAGATCATTTTCTACCAAAGATCCAAGCGCCTAAGGGGTCGATCATTGCATTAGATTATGAAGATGGAGCATCTTGGGACAAGAATGCTAACACAGAAGCCATTTTAGCAGGTATGCGTGAAATTAAGGCGGCAGGATACGTTCCAATGTATTACAGTTATAAGCCGTACACCTTGGCTCACGTTGACTATAATCGTATTATTGCTGAATTCCCTAACTCTGGATGGATTGCAGCATACCCAGATTACAATGTTCGTACAGAACCATACTGGGGTGTATTCCCTTCACTTCCAGGAATTAGTATCTACCAATTTACAAGCACATATCGTGCTGGTGGTTTAGACGGTAATATTTCATTAGCACCTAATGGTCATGACATTACTATGAGCGGTTACGTCAATGGGAATTCACAAAAGCCAAAGACCGAAACTCCTGCAACGGAACAAGGTAAGCAAATTCATAAAGATACTCATAACTACACTGTAAAGCCAAATGATAGCTGGTGGGCAATAGCAAATCGTTATGGCATGGAAATGAACGCTTTAGCACAACTGAATGGCAAGACCATCAATGATGTAATTCACCCAGGTCAAGTTATTCGTGTTGCTGATAAAGGAGATGGTCAATCTGTTTCAAACAAGGTTAACACCACCCCCGCACAACCATCAAATAATACTCAATACTACACTGTACAACCAAATGATACGCTCTCAGGTATCGCTACAAAATTTGGGACAACATATCAATCAATCGCATTCCTTAACAGAATTGATAATCCAAATTGGATTTATCCTGGTCAGCGACTAAAAATTAATAGGGCGACTCAAAATAACAGTTCTAACAGAGTACACTATGTGCGTTACGGTGAAACACTAAGCGGCTTGAGTTATTCTCTTGGAGTTAATTACCAGACACTGTTAAGCAAAAATAATATAGCTAATCCTAATTTTATTCGTGTAGGTCAGGCCATTTACTACTAAAAGAGATACAAGGAGGAAATTAATGAAAGAAATTTGGAAAGATATAGAAGAATTTGAGGGATATTATCAAATCTCTAATTTGGGACAAGTTAAAAGTATGGATAGAGATGTTATTTATAGCAATGGGGTTATTCGACATTACGAAGAAAGAATTAGGACCCCAGTAACAGATAAGAATGGATATTTGATGGTAACGTTAAATAAAAGTTCTAAAAGTTATCCTAAAAGAGTACATCAGCTTGTTGCCAGAGCGTTTATTCCCAATCCAGATAATTTACCATCAATTAATCATATTGACGAAGATAAGACAAACAATCGAGTGGATAATTTAGAATGGTGTTCGGTTTACTATAACAATCATTATAATGGTAGATATGAACGAATAAAGCGCTATCCCAAGTCGGTTTGCTTGTTTAATGTTGTAAATGGTGAGGTAATAAAAATCGAGTCTATATCTGAGGCTGCTCGTAGGCTGCACGGGTCCGCCGGAAATATTGAAGAAGTGATAGATGCAAAAGGAAGGACTTTTAAGGGGTGGATGATATTTTCTGAACGCAATTTTAATGGCTTAGCTATTAAACAGAGTTTGGAGGAATATAATAAACATCGCCCTAGGGGTATTGTCGTTGAATTTATTGACACCGAAGATAAAAGGTTCTATGCGACCGAAAATGAATTCTGTCACGAATATAATGAGCATCCAGGTAGCATAAACACGTATTTAAGAAATAACAGAGATGTATTCAAAAATAAATACGTTATACGATACGCTCTCCCATTTGAGGAGTCTAAATATCAAAATGGGCAGTTGCTAGATTATTGATCTGGGTCGGCCAAAGAATCGCCGCATAACATATTTTTATAAAACATGGGTTTTATAAACTTTAGGGAATGTGTAGACTCAATGTCTACGCATTTTCATACATAAATATATTTATACTAATCCACCGATTGGTAATTAAGGAGGAAAAATTAATTACTCATGAGGTGAAATAAAGATATGAGATATTTAACAACATATCTTGACGATGAAATTAATTTCAAGTTTGGCAATAATGGCTCAATCATTGAGTTGAAAGCTGTTGATGACCATGCGGTTATGAGTTTCTCAAACGAAGAAAAACTCCTCATTCGTATTAAGAATGAGGAATCATATATCAAAACGGTGCCCGTTACTGCCGAACGTAAGATTATTCAACTCCCTACCAAGTTATTAAAAGACCTAACGGTAGGTCAGTACGATGTTGAGTTATGGCAAGGCGAAGGTGACGATCAAGTTATCTATCCTGACGAAGGATTCCTTAGATTAAAGATTCATGGCAACGCATCACAAATTGATGGTAGCTTGGTTTCTTCTATTACTCTTGCTGATTTTGAAAAGAAGTTTAATGAACTAGCTCAAAAGATTGAGGATAAATTAGAGAAATTACCAGATATCGATGGGAAGAATATTAGCATCGATGTGAAAGTAGTTGATGGCAACCTTTGTATTAACGGCAAAGATACAGGAATTAACCTAACTGCCAAGGATGGTAGGGACGGAAGAGATGGACATACGCCAGAAATCACTGTATCAGATGCAGGTACACTTGTTGTTGATGGAATTGACACTAATAAATCTTTAATCGGTCCTAGAGGTGAGAATGGACTTCCGGGTAAGGATGGAGTTGCTGGTCAAGATGGTAAATCTGCCTATCAAGTAGCTGTCGATAATGGGTTTGATGGGACAGAAGTCGAATGGTTACGCTCATTGCATGGAAATGATGGCCTTGATGGAAAGTCAGGTAGAGACGGACTTCCAGGACAGAGTGGTAAATCTGCCTATGAGATAGCTATCGCAAACGGGTTTATGGGAACTGAAACTGAATGGCTAGAATCCCTCAAAGGTAAGGATGGGCGAGATGGTAATGACGCTAATGTCGATTTATCTGAATTCTTAACTAAAGAAACTGCGAATTCAGAATATGCTAAAAAGAATGATGTTCCTCTTATCGTATATGATGCAGAAAACAATACTCTAACTATCAATGGTCAAAAGGTAGAAATACCTTCTCAAGTAGATTTGTCTAGTTATGTTACCAAGACTGATGCAGATAAATATGCTTTAAAATCTGATGTAAAGAATATTGTCCTTGATAAAAATGAAAGAACTTTAACTGTTGGAAAAGAATCAATTAATATTCCTAATAATATTGACCTTTCTCCTTATTACACTAAAGAAGAAATTGATAAGAAGTTAACTGACATTGCGACAAATGGAAAGGTTGACCTTACTGGTTATCTTAGACAGAGTGATTTAACGGATTACGCTAAGAAATCAGATATCCCAAGTCAACCAGACCTTACTCCATATGCTAAAAAGTCAGAGCTACCCAAGATTTCAATAGACGTTGAGAAACGAACGCTTACTTTAAACGATAGTGTTATCAATATTCCAGATAGTGTTGACTTAACTGACTATGCTAAAAAATCAGAAATTCCAAGTATCGTATTAGACACGGAAACTAATACCCTAACCATTAACGGAACAAAAGTAGTTATTCCAGGTAATGTTGACCTCACTCATTACTACACTAAAGGAGAAATTGATGAAAAAATAGCTGATATTCAATCTGGCGGAAAAATTGATTTAAGTAATTATGTCAATAAGCAAGAACTTTCTGATTATGCTAAGAAAGCAGATATTCCTGAAACGCCTGACTTAACTCCTTATGAGACTAAAGAGAATGCAGATAAGACTTATGCTACTAAGAAAGCGTTGGAAGATATTCAACTCACTCCCGGAAAAGATGGGAAGAATGGTAAGTCTGCTTATGATTTGGCGGTAGAAGCTGGTTTTGAGGGTAGCGTAGACGAATGGTTACAATCACTACATGGAGCCAATGGTAAAGATGGCCGAGACGGAGCTAATGGTCATGATGGAGCCAAAGGTCAGGACGGACAAAACGGTAAGAGTGCCTATGAGATCGCCATTGCTAATGGTTTTAAAGGAACGGAAGAAGAATGGCTCAATTCTCTTAAAGGTCGTGATGGTTCCAATGGAGCCTCTGGACGAAACGGGGCTGATGGAAAGAACGGAGTAGACGGATTAAGCGCTTATGAATTAGCTAAAAAGAACGGATTCCAAGGAACTGAGCAAGAATGGTTAGGTTCACTTAAAGGTGAACAAGGACATGATGGTATTCAGGGCCCTAAAGGAGATGCTGGTGAAAGAGGCCCACAAGGGTTCCCGGGGAAGGATGGATCAGATGGTAAGGATGGCGCTCAAGGGCCAGCTGGGGCTAACGGAAAAGATGGTCAATCCACATACCAATTATGGCTATCCAAAGGAAATACTGGTAGCGAAGAGGACTTCTTAAACTCTCTTAAGGGTGCTAAAGGAGACCAAGGTGCCCCTGGTAAAGATGGTGCTCCTGGGGTTAAAGGTGATACCGGAGAAAGAGGGCCTCAAGGGGAACGTGGAGAAACTGGTTTACAAGGTCCTGCTGGTCCTAAAGGAGATATTGGTAATGTTGGCCCACAAGGCCCTAAAGGAGATAAAGGTGATACAGGTCCACAAGGACCTAAAGGGAATACAGGGGATCGAGGTCCACAAGGTGTAGCAGGAAAAGATGGTCATTCTGTTTGGTATAATAGAATGCACTATAGTCCTAACGGACAACTACAGTGGTTTACAGATTTGACTAACGCAAGTGCTTCTAACCCACCTAAAGTTAATGATATTATGATTAATGCTGACGGTAATATTGCAATGATTACTAAGGTCAATATTACTAATGATGCAGGTGAAGGTGGAGGAACGTTTAACTATGGTCCTTGGATTGGTAACATCAAGGGTCCCACTGGCCCTCAAGGTCCACAAGGATTAAATGGGAAAGATGGACTTTCAGCTTATGAGATTGCTAAACGAAATGGATTCACTGGAACTGAAAAAGAATGGTTGAGTTCGCTTAAAGGTGAACGTGGAGAAGCTGGCTTACGAGGACCCAAAGGTGATCCAGGTCAGATTCCAGATGTATCAAACATTAATAAGGGCATTTCGGATAACAAGTCTGATATTTCTAAAATTAATCTAAAAATGAGTACTATGTTTGTTAACCTCTTAGATTTTGGTGCTCAACCAGAAAATGTGAATTTTGATAATGCACCTGCTTTTAATAAAGCAATTCAGGCTCTTCCATCAGTTGGCGGAACAATATTTATTCCTAATGGAAATTACTTTCTGAAATCAACAGTTAATATAGATCGTTCCTACGTCCATGTAATGGGATTAAATCATGGACTCCGAAGTGGTATTGATCCAGTTGATGGTTCTACGCAAGCAGGAGGTGGCGGAGCAAAAGTTACTGTTCAAAATCCAATCACTGCTTTTAAGCTTGAGAATACCCATAACAACAATAGACTTTCAGGTATTACTTTCAGTGGATTCGATCTTCGGGGAGATACTAACGCTGGCGTTGGTATTGACGGGATAAGCAATACAGACCGAGTAGTAATTGACAATATGACTATAAATAATGTTGGTATTGGAGTGAGATTACATGCCGCAGATGCGCCGAGAATTACCAATTCATGGATTGCGGAAACTCAATCAAGTATTCTTCTGACTGGGGCAAGTCAACAAGCAGAAATTAAAAACAATTCATTAGGTGCACAGCCAAAAGGAACTACAATTTATATGGAAAATCCAGACAGATTTAATATTTCTGGTAATAATATTTATCCAGATGGGGCTTCGGCTATTAGAATATTAAATCCAGTACATGGTTCTATTGTTGGAAACACAATTTCAGCTTACTATAATGGAATGATTGAATTTCTTCCTAACTCGGAGGGTACGTTTGGTAATGGAAATGTTATTTCTAGCAACGTGATTGCGCTGGAGTCATGGCACGATAATCCTGATGGCAAGGACAATAAGTGGGGTATTGTTCATATTGAAGCATTCAGCAACGTTATTTCTGACAATAATATTCTTGCCAATGGATCTCCTGCAAACACGACTGGTATATTGGTAATGAAAGGTGACTATAATAGAATAGCTAATAATGTTATGAATATTTCAGATACGAATTCGAAAGTCGTAATTAATGGTGCTGCTAATAATAACTGGGTTATTTACAGCACAGAGGGATCAGCGTTCCAGGATGGTGGAAACCAGTCAAATAAAAATATAGGTATTTAAGAATTTTAAACAGTCTCCTTACAGGGGGCTGTTTTTATTTTATTCAGACGGTTTACAGCGAAAATTACCGTCAACTATATGGTATAAAAAATATATTCTCAATAAATAAAATTTTTATTTAGAAATTTATTGCCATTTGGTAATAAATCAGGAAAGGATGTTTGAAAATGCTCAAACAATCTTTAATTAAAATTTTCGAGAAAGTAATGGGATATATAGTTGATTACAGTATAGTTATTCTTTATTTGGCAACAATTTGTTTGATTTGGAAAGCCTTTAATATTCATCCGTTTGTCACTCTTCCAGTCATGGCATATGTAATGAAGTACTTTATAAAATCTTAGTTTTATAAAACGCTCAGAAGAGATTCTGGGCGTTTTTTTGCTTAAAAAATTGTTACCGATAGATGCAATTCTGTGACTCGCCTACACGGTTTTTGATATAGTAACGAAGGTGAAAGGGGTTAGAAAGCTTGCAAGCAAAGGAATTAAAGGAATACATACTAGCTGATACAAAGAGACTTTACATAATTTTACGCAATGCTGGATTTCATGATTTCCGGGAGCGAGCCGAAGAAATTAGGTGCGCCTTGCCTAACTACACTAATCCTACGGGTGTCATGATTAAACTAAATAATTCATTGAATACATCGCTATTTGAATTGGGGTATTCCGGGGATATTTTGGGAGCCCTAGGCGTTGTTCTTGAAAAACAATTTTATGAAGTGATGAGTTATATTCATAGCCTATTGGGTTTGTCCAGCAATCATGTTGCCAACTCATTTGATCCATTGGCGACTTTAAAAAAGTTGTCGAAAAACTCTAATACTCAACATCGTCGGATAACAAATAATAAGTTATACGATAAAGGGGTTTTAAATAAATTTGTCAACGGAATTCATGCATCGGTAATTGAGGAAGGAATTTCCCCGGATATTGCTAGGCGTTTTGATGTTATGTACGACCCACACTTAGATAGAGTTGTTTTCCCACACTATGACTGGAATGAATTTGACAAAGTTGTGGGTATTCAAGGGCGCTCAACTATGTCTAAGGCCGAACTTGAATTAACAGGGACGCCAAAGTATCTGAATTACATTAAGGATTATTACAAGCTATTAAATCTGTATGGATATAATCAGGCTTATCAAAATATTAATGATCATAAAAGGATAATCTTATTTGAGGCTGAAAAGTCAGTATTAAAGGAGTTTACTTTAAGCCGAGGAGATGGGGTGTCAGTTGCCTTAGGTGGACATTCAATTAGCGAGCAGCAAGTTGATTTTATTCTACGCAAGTTACCTGTCGATGGGGAAGTAATTATTGCATTTGATCATGACGTAATGACTAAGGAACAAGAGGGAGAAGAATATATTTTGAGTCAAGCTAAGAAGTTCTCTCCGTTCCGCAAAACAAGTTATATATTTGATAGTTACAATATTTTGGGCGAAAAAGACTCGCCAATAGATAAGGGTAAAGTGATTTGGGATCACTTATTGAAATGGAGGAAATTTATCAGTTGAGATTAAATAAAGAACAAAGAAAAGCTTTAGAAAAGAAATACGGGGTAGATAGAATTTGGAGTTTCTCACGCCTTCAAACATTTCACAATTGTATTCAGGAATATGTGCATCTATACCTTCGTCACGATGTGCCACGAACAGATAATGTTTACACGATTTTTGGTAGTGAGGTTCATGATATTACCGAAGGGTTAACTAAAAAAGAATTTGATTTAACTTCAGCTAAATCCTTATGGGATAACTTCGTAAAACGTTGGGAGAATGACCCCGATGGATTAAGATTTGATACCGAGAAGATTAAACAAGGTTATATTGGAAATCTCGGTCATTACTTTACTCATACAAACATTCCGGAAGGAAGTAAATTCCACACAGAATTACCTGTTATGACAAAGGTTGGTGGGACAAAAGAGAAGCCTCATTATGTATTTGTCGGATATATCGATACTGAATACATTGACAAAGAAGGCAATGTAGTTTTAGTAGATTATAAGTCTTCTAGTAAGTCTAGTTTCTCTAAATCAAAATTGCCAGAAAAGTCTATGCAATTAATGCTTTATTCCATTGGTATTCATCAACAGGAGAATATTCCTTATGAAAAAATCAAAGCACGCTTTGACATGATGAAATATGTAACTGTCCATTATAAGCAAGAAAATGGTAAATGGAATACCAGTGTGCAAGAACGATCGATTTGGGTTCTAAAAATGCAAAAGAAATTGGAAACCAAGTTAAAGAAATTAGGTATAGATAAAGAAGAAGCAAGAAAATTGATTCAAATTGCTTCACTTGCGAATAATATGGACAACCTTCCCAAAGAGGTTCAAGACCAATTTTATATAACTAATTATTATATTGAGTTAGATATTAATGAAGACGACTGCAATGATTTGTTGAGAAAGATTGAAAAACAATGTGATGAAATCATTGAGTTAGAACAATTATCACCAGATGCGCAAGATAGTTTTGCTGATGTGAATCATCATTATAATCCAGATGATTACTACGATAAAAAATTATGTGCATATCACACTTCTGCTAAGTTCTTGGAACAAGAGAAGACGTTAATTGGTGAACCACAGTCAGAATTTAAGATTGAAGATAAGGGTAATGACGTTTTAGATTTATTTAAATCTGACAATAAGGAACGAAATGATGAAATTCTTATGAAAGAACTATTTGCTTAGATTAGAGGTGCTAGTTTGAAGAAAATTCATTTAATCAATGTTGATACAAGCAACGGCGCAAATGAAGAGGCAGGAACATGTGAACTATGCTTCTATACGATGTGGTGTGATAATCCTACATTTATTTTTGAGATGGATGGTGAACGTCTTGCTATTGATGGATACTGGTGGGATTGGGGCGACTATTCTGAAATATTTATTAATAATACCGTAGACTTTGGATTATGGTTAGACACACAAGAGTTTGCTGACGATACTGATTTTAATACCGATTGGTTATTAAATATTGTCGATAAATATAACAGAACTGTAGCTCAGACCGAATACAAAGACATTAACGGTCGTCCAATATATATGGATTCCAAAATTGCTGTGGAATTCGATCATAAACAGATAGAAGCTCATATTGGATACGATGGATATTGTCCAGAGATATCTTTTGTCAATCCATTTACTAGTAAATATGAATATTTAGAAAGTAATGATTATGGAAATCTAAAACCTTATAAGGTTATTAGGTTAGAAGAGCACACGAATAATAAGGTTGCAGCATAAATTAAGGGGTAATTAAATGAGCTACAATTATTGGATTTCTTGCCATCAACATACTCATTTTAGTAACAATTCGTACTTTGAAGTTGTTACAAAACCAGAAGATTATATTAAATATGCTGAGGAAAATAATCTTCCCGCGGTATGTATTACTGAGCATGGTGGTGTTCAAGGATGGATTAAAAAGAAAGAATTAGTTGATGCGGCAGGGCTCAAGTTCATAGATGGAATTGAAGCGTATGTAACAATGAATCTTAATGATAAGAATCGGGGCTATCATACTATCATTATTGCGAAGAATTATGAGGGGGTTAAAAAAATTAACAAACTTTCCTCCGATAGTTTTAATCGCGAAGATGGGCATTTTTATTATCGCCCCCGGATTTTATTTGATGACTTAGAAAGTGCTGTTAAGCAAGGAAATATTTATGTAACTACCGCTTGTTTAGCTGGTGCAGTTGCCCAAAATCTTCCAGAGCATAGCGAGAATAAGGATAGATCTGAGGAGAAGCAATTGGTTTTAGAAAAATGGTTACAGCTCGCCATTAACTATCCAGACAATGTATTCCTTGAAGTACAACCTCATCATGATAAAGAGCAGATTAGGCTTAATCATTCGCTACAAAACTATGCAACAACATATGGATTGAAGCTGATTGCTGCAAACGATATTCACTCACTTAATCCAGAACATGATCGCCTGCGTAAGATTATTAAAAAGGGTAAGAAAAATAGATATGATGACGATGATAAATTTGAATTATGGTGTAAGTCTCGTTCGGAAATGTTTGAAGCATTTCAAGAACAGGGCGTATTAACGGACAAAGAAATAAATGATGCTCTTGATTTAACTGTTGAAATTGCTAATTCTGTAGAGTCATTCGAATTAGATAAAAGTCATAAATATCCTCAATTATACACGGACCCAGACAAAGAATTTCAAAAACGTATTAAGCAAGGCTTAGTTGATAGAGGGGTTGATAAACTACCTAAAGATGAACGAAAGATATATATTGATCGAGTTAACCGTGAATACAAGGTTTATAAGCATAATGGAGCAATTAACTATATGTTGTCCCATCAAGACATCTTAAATGCAGCCAAGGCTCATGGCGTTCGTTTTGGTTATTCAAGAGGTTCTGTTTCGGGCTCTTTAATAGCATACTTATGTGGTCAAACCGAAATGGATTCCGTGAAATTTAACTTAAACTTTGGACGCTTCATGAATCCATCTAGGATTAGTCTCGCAGACATAGATACAGACATGTGGAAACCAGAGCAGCAATGGACACAGCAGTGGATCTTACAAAATCCAAAATGGCACGCCGCTTCAATTATGACTGCAAATACCTATGGATTAAAAGCCGCGATTAAGGCTATTGCAGACGGAATGGAGCGATATGAAGGAAGACCAGCTTATATTCAGTCTATCCGCAACCAGATTGCAGAGGATGGTTTTATTCCTGAAGCTTTATACGAAGAGCATCAACAGTTAATTGATGACGCCAAGAAGGTTGTTGGAGTTATAGATTCATTTGGTCGTCATGCAGCCGGAATTGTAATTGACACTAATACAATTGACGATGCAATGGGGACTCAGACCATTTCAGGCTGGGATTATCCTGTTACGCAGGTAGCAATGAAAGAAATTGACCATGTTAATTGGGTTAAGTACGACGTATTAGGACTAGATAATATAGGGTTAATCTCACGTACCGCTGAATTAGCGGGGATTCCCTTTCCAACACCCGATAGTGATTTTATAGATTTTAACGATGAAAAGGTATGGAAGTCTATGAGAAATAATAATATCGGTATTTTTCAATTCGAAGGGGATAGAGCCGGTAAAATCTTAAGAAGTCTATTCTCAAAAGAAACGCTCCAAAATATTAAAGACAAGGTTCCAAATGTAAAATATATGGATTTATTATCACTTGCCAATGGCGCGATGAGACCGAGCGGAGCAGGATTCATCGATGCAGTTACTCATGGTAAATTCAAAGACAATGGTCATCCAGCTTTGAATGAGTTTCTAGCTCCAACTCTCGGATATCTCGTCTACCAAGAACAATTGATGGAGTTTCTAGTTAAATTTTGCGGATTTTCAGAGCCCGAAAGTGATTTAGTTCGGCGGGGCATAGGTAAGAAGGATAAAAGGATTATGGACGAAGAAGTCCCTAAAATAAAGCCAAATTTCGTTAAAACAATGATAAATGTTTATCAAGATACTCAAGAACACGCTGAAAAAATAGCCGATGACTTCATTCAAGTTTTCATGGACGCAGCTAATTATGGTTTCTCCATCAATCACTCAATGGCTTATTCTTATATTGGGTATATTTCAACTTGGCTTCGATACTATTATCCTCTTGAATGGTGTACGGCGGCCTTCCAAATCTGGAAGGGAAAGCAGGATAAACTTAACAAAGTAGTTAGATTTGCAGAGTCTCAACGTATAACACTTAAACCTTTTAAATTCAGAAAATCAAAAAGTGACTATTATATGGACTCTCAAAACAATTCTATATATGAGGGAACTGCTAGTATTAAAGGAGTATCAAGCAATGTCGGCAATTACCTATATTTACTACGCGATAAACAAAATAAAAACTTTGTAGACTTATTAATGGACATTTATGACAATTCACAAATAGAAGTAAAAAATGTTGGAGATAGTAGCAAGGATGGAACGTATGAAATTAAAGAACTTTATAATACGTTTACTGAAGATGAATTAAAAGAAATCGATAAGCTAGTGAAAAATAATTCACTATCGCCGATCAAACAAGAAAGTCCAGCCATTGCTGTTACGCAAAGGGATTTGCTAAACTTGATCTTGCTGAACTTCTTCTCAGAATATGGTTCGCCGAAGAGGTTAAAATCTGTTTATGAAAAGTTTCATAAAAATTACAAGCCTAAAAATAAGAGATTCGTTGGTAAAAGTCAAAAATATCACGAATGTTTAGAATATGAAAAGTCGTTAGACGATGATAACTTCCCATTAATTACTACGCTACAAAACGAATATGATTTACTAGGTAGATGCCTAACTACTAATAGTAATATTCCATCTAATTATGCTTTTATTACCAGTCTAGTAGTAAGAAGCAATAAGGTCGTTGTAGGACTGTATTCAATTAAACACGGGAAAGAAATCAAAGCGTTTATTTCTAAAAGACTTTATAACTCAAGTAGTATCGCAAAAGGAGATCTCATCAAAGTTGGTGATACTTCAGCTCGACCGAAGACCATTATGCAAGACGGTAAATGGGTGAAGAGCAGGACTGACAAGGACTTATGGATCGACGGTTTCGAACATGTTAACAAGGCTAATTAATACCGTGGGAGGTTAATTAGTTCTTATTGGTGTGCGGATGGAAGCTGCTAAACACATGAATCCCAAATAATAAAAACAGGAGCGCCTCTCTTCCATAGTATAAAAATGCTATGTCTTCCCAAGAGAGGCAATTTATAATGAAGACTTTCCAGGTTACTATTACTAATGAATGGTTTAACGCAAGCGAAGAATTAATTGCAGTTGTACAACAGCTATATGATTTACGTACAGCTTTACTTAAAACAAAATCATTGGAGGGCTACAAAGCTTACTGTAATTGCTACACTAAGATGAACGCTCTATTGCGCAAGATAACTAAGACTGAAACAGCTAATGTGATGCTATGTAAGGTTGAACGTGGAATCTGTTGGATCTTAGAACTTGATTATCTTGAAGATGGCGATTCTCCAATTGAAATCTATGGTTGGCCGTCTATAGAAGAATTAAACGAAGAAGGCTTAGATACTCTCAAGGGAGAAAATATTACAGTAGTTCGTCTAGATGAAGAACTAGAAGATAATGACGAAGAAGGTTTCATCGAAGAATTAGTGGACGAATTTAAATAATAAGGTGGACTTTAATAAATATGATAGAAACAATCATTAATAACTTAAAAGCAATTATTGATGAAATTAGTGCGGAGAGCTCTAACAACAACAAAATTACTATCTTAAAGAAGAATGCGGATAATGAAGAATTCAAAAAACTATTAAAGTTTGTCTATGACGACTTTATTCGTACAGGGTTATCAGTAAAGACGTTGAACGAAACACCGAGATCAAGTGTTGCGACTACAGATTATACTGGTGAATATACTCTTGAAGGTTTGATGAATTACGTAAGGGAACATAATACTGGGACCCTATCCACTGTATACTTGATTCAAGACTTTGCTTCATTATTTGATGATGACACTAAGCAGTTTATCTATCAAATTTTTGGTAAAGAATTAAAGATCGGTATCACGGCCAAAACTATTAATAAAGCGCTAGGCAAAGGATTTATCCGTGAATTTAGCGTTCAACTTGCGCATCCTTATCATAAGTATACAGAAAAGGTTCCAGGTAACGAATTTACCTTAACTCAGAAGTTGGACGGCCATAGATCTGTATTTATTGTTAAGAATGGCAAGGGGCAATTCTATACTCGTAAAGGGTTGCCGATTAATGGATTAGAGATACAAACAGAACAAGCGTTAAAACTTGCTGATTCGCTTGGGAATCATGGCGCTGAGGATTATGTATTAGATGGAGAACTATTGTTATCTAATGATGAGAATATGGAAACAAAAGATTTATTCCGTGCCACCTCACGTATATTACGTAGTGAGACTGCCGATAAGAGTAATATTCAATATAATGTCTTTGACGCCCTGTCCACAAAGGAATTCGAGGATGGTAAATCTGAAAATACATTTGACGATCGTAAAAGGTTCTTAACGATGGCTTTTAGCGACTTTGATTACAATGAACCACAATCAATTGATCATATTCATCTTGTTAAAGATTTATATGTAGGTTCTGATATTTCAATAATTAAGAAACTGCAACATGAATTCGTTGAACCAAATGGTTGGGAGGGGCTTATGCTAAATCTTAATAATGAATATTATGTAACCAAGCGAACAAGTGGATTGCTTAAAATTAAGGAGTTCTTTGATGCCGACGTCTTGGTGAAGGATATATTCGAGGGGACCGGCAAGTTTAAAGGAACCCTTGGCGGAATTGTTGTTGATTACAAAGGATATGATATTCGTGTCGGGTCTGGATTTACGGACGCTGATAGAGAATGTTATTGGAATAATCCAGATGAGATTATTGGCAAGATAGTTGATATTAGCTATTTTGAAGAAACACACAACCAGAAGAACGACGATATCAGTCTTCGTTTTCCCACATTTCTCTCAGTAAGATTTGACAAGACACCTGCTGACATTTCATATGAGGTTTAGAAGAAGCAAAAACTTTTTCAAAAAAAACGTTACTGATAGATGCAAATCTGTGACTTGCCTATCTTGAATTTTATATAATGACTGAGCATTGAGATATGAATTCTTAATGCTCTTTATTTTATGTTTAGTCACAACAAAAATACTAAAATAAATTAATTGCGACAGGAAAATTAATACATAGAACGAAAGGAATGTCTTACATAGCGAAGAATAAAGCAGGAACATGGTTTGGACAAAAAATAGAAAAAGACGGTTATAAGTTCGATTCAATTAAAGAATATAACTTTTACGAAAACTTTGTTAAGCCGTCTGGATTAAAGTTCGAAGTGCATAAGGGATTTAAGTTGCATCCTATTATTGAACTGCAAAATGGTGATTTGAGACTTAGATCTAGTATTTATACACCAGACTTTGTTATCTATAACGAAGATGGCGGAATGAAGCATGTGATTGATATTAAGTCAGGATTTACTCAATTCGCTATTGATTCTGCTGCAGCATTAAGATTCAAGTTGTTTGCGGATAAATACAAAATCCCCGTTGAAGTTATTGTCCCAAGAGTTCATGACTTTCGAGTGAAGATCATGGGGACTACGAAGAAATTTGATCCACTTATTAGAGAAGATTTGACGTATAACACATCTGAATTAGTAAAGGAAGCTTTTTCGAATTTGAAGGACTGAATTAGTATGGTTTACAACATTTGGAACGATCCAGAAATTGAGATTGTTGAGGCAGCTATTAGCAGGTATATAGATAATATTGACGATGAAGATATTATGTTAACCGTAAAAGCCTTAAAGGAACCATATCCTAAGGATATTGAAGGCTACGAAAACATTCGGGCTAAATTGCTGATTGAAATGCGGGACACCTATTTCATTGACATTGAGGATGTAAACAATCTCAATTATTTTAACGATAAATTAAAAGAAAGGTTGCTAAATAATGGCTTCAATTTGGGAAAAGACATTCGGTAAACGAAACGCTAAGAAAAACGTTACCCGAGAATTGTCTGAAAAGATTATTGAATACAAAAATGCCTATGGTTACGAAACAATTGCAGAAGCAGTGGTTCAAGTAGGTAATTCATACGAATTTGCTAAAGATATGGACCATGCAGCTCCAATTTACGCAGTATGGAGAAGTGCCAAGGAACTAAATGTACTTGATGTGGCTGTTATGAGAGCCATCGTGCATCAAGATGAGTATGAAAGTGATTCTGACGATACTTCGGGCACTAGCTTAGCAATGGTGTAGTTAGTAAAAGGTGGATTTTAACAGGAGGATATATGAAATTTATTGATTTTTTCGCCGGAATTGGTGGCTTCCATTCTGGTTTAGAAAATGCCGGTCATGAAATGGTCGGCTGGGTAGAGTGGGATAAATATGCCCGCAAATCATACAAAGCACTATACGATACAGAAGGGAAGTACACAGCTAGTGACATTAAATCAATTAAAACTGGAAAAGAGTTGCCAACAGCAGATCTCTGGGCATTCGGATCACCATGCACAAATATTAGCGTGGCTGGAAACCGAGTCGGACTCAAAGGAGAACAATCAAGCATGTTCTTTGAGGTTATCAGACTCCTTAATGACCGATCATGGGAAGAGAAACCAGCCGTTCTCCTCATGGAAAATGTTAAAAACTTACTTTCTTCAAATCGAGGATGGGACTTTGCCACAGTCATCAATAAAATGGACGAAGCTGGGTATGATGTCGAATGGGAAGTGTTTAATTCCAGTTGGACTATCCCGCAAAACCGTGAACGAGTATACATTGTTGGACACAAACGCGGCATAGCATACACTCCCGTATTTCCAATTAGTAGACAAAATCTTGAAGCTAAACGTAAATATAATGTTTTACGAGATGTTCTTGAACGAGAGGTTGATGAAAAGTTCTACCTTTCCAAAGATAAAGTTGAACAATTGTTAGCTAACGATAAAAAATCCACCTTTTCTAATGGCGGATATATTAAGGTCGTTGGAAATACTTCTGAATCGAAACATCATAGCGGAGATATTCTTGAAGATGCAGGATTATCAAAGACATTAACTGCTACCGATTATAAACATCCAGTTAAAATCGCCACCGAAGTAAAGCAGGTTGGAAATATTAGTCATTCAACTAGCTTTGGAGGGAATCCTCAAACAGGACGTGTTTACGATGAGTTTGGATTATCCCCTACATTAAATACGATGCAGGGTGGTGGAAGAGAACCAAAAGTTTTAGTCGAACCATGTTTAACTCCTGATAGAGTTAATAAACGGCAAAATGGACGGCGTTTTAAGAACAATGATGAACCAAGTTTCACGTTAACTGCGGCCGATCGTCATGGAATTTTGCTTAGTAACGGTAAAACATATGTTATTAGAAAATTGACTCCACTTGAATGTTGGAGATTGCAAGGATTCACAGATGAACAATTTAACAAAGCAAAGGAAGCTGGAGTAAGTAATAGTCAGCTTTATAAGCAGGCGGGAAACGCTGTTACTATTCCAGTTGTAGAAGCAATTGGAGAAAAACTAAATGCTTAATTTCATAAAGAAAAACAAATATAAAATTATCATTTTACCTGCGGTTTTATTAGTTGGAATCTTTATTGGTACTTGCACTAATAAGACAGTATATGCAGATGAAGACTCACCATTAAAGTCAATTGGTGGTTGGGCGTTTATTTACCGTTCAGGACTAGCTGTAGATAAAGAAACCCATGTTCAATACATTGTAGTAAAGAATGGTGATGGTATCTCTGTTACTCCACGGTTAAACGCAAATGGAAAGCCAATGACAAAATAAATTTTAAGGAGAATTTAACTATATGACAGGATTAAAAGCACAAATTAAGAAATACTTACGTAGCAACGGAATTAACATGATTACTAACGATCAAGGGCGTTCAATTCGTTTGGGTAATGCGAAAACACAAGATTTACTCAAGGTAGCAGTAAAGCATGGTTTTTAACATAGTAGAATGGCTGGTTGAAAAAACAGCTTTATTTCCAAAGTGGCTGCAAATATACATAGTTCTAATTGCTTATGTTGGTTTATTTGCATTAATACCAGTGTTAATTGCGTTGCCAATATGGGTAATTTTTCATGGGAACATAGTGCTTGGTATTATTTTAGCCATTTTTGTAAGTGGACCACTCATGACGGTATTACTCACGGGAGAAGAGAGTGATGTTTGGTATTAAAGATAATTTCTTTGGCGAAATTGATGCTCAAGCGTTAGTAGACAGCTTACGAAGGTCAAAGAGTAACACTGCGGTTGTATTAAAAACCGATTGCGAATATTGCCAGGAACCTTACAAGAAAATGTGGCTATTTGACGGTTTGATTTACTTGCAAATTGAACATGCCGATGGTCTGCATTACTTAAATGTAGTACCTAATGGTGATTCAGAAGATGTGGGGTTCTTGTATAATCTTTGCGCTAGTCAAGAAATACATTTTTGTCCAATGTGCGGAGAAGGATTTAAGGAGGAATAATGAAATTAACTGAAAAGCAAAAGAATTGTCCGTACTGTCAGGAACCTAAGATGACCTTTATTGGAGAAGATGGAGTTCTTTATCAAGTTAGTGAAGATGCCTTCACAACACCAAAGCTAATTACGATAACCAATGGTCAAACTCACATTGTTAAGATTGAATATTGTCCAATGTGCGGTCGTTCTCTGAAAGAGGAGGAAAAATAATGAACATCTATGAAGTCATGCGCTCTAAGGGATTACATTTTGGTAGCCATATTGTGATAGCTAAGAACGAGGAAAACGCTAAAAGATTGGTTGCAGATATGCTAAATGAAACTCAAACTGCTATTTTTTATAAGCCTAGTGAGTTTGTAGTTAGTGGTCCAATTGATCCCGACAATTACTTCGAAGAGACGGTGATCGCTTAATGCTACATAAATACACAAAGATAACGGCTATTGAAGCTGAGCAGTTTGATGGTTCGGATGAAATGATGAATAAATATTGTATTACTGATGATGGCTGGGGAGAAACGTTCACTTTTCGGAAAGATAATAATTGCCTACCACTAAAGCGTGGCTGGTGGATTATTAATCTTGGAAAGATTACCGTGTTTGATGTGACATTCACCGATTGGAGAACTATGAGTGATGAAAAATTTCGTAGAACTTACAAGAGGTGTGATTAATGAGTAGTAGCAGAGCGAGAAATCATCAAGATTTAGTATGGGAAGCCCAGCATTTCAAACACTCTCATAGAAGATACGTTAAGCACTTCATAATTCGCTCGTATCATTCAAGAACACGATGGCGTCAATTATTAATGGACTGCCATATGGGAATTTTTGATTTTTGTCGTCTTATAGACAATCGAATTAAGACAACACCAAAAGGGAACTGGAGAGATATAGATGAATAAATGGTGGATATTTATTGATGGGGTAGCAACTGCCTTTTACATTTTATTATTTTGGGCGTCTCTTGCCGGTAATGTAACCTACACAACGCTTAAGGGGAAAGAATATGATCTAATTATGTTTCCATACATTCGATGGGGGTTAGTAATCTTTTCTGGGGTGGTCATTGCGTTATTCGTATTGTCGGTATGGAGGGCATAAAGCAATGGATAAAGATGAAATCATAGTTAAATCTGTTATGACATTTGCAATTATTAATTTAGTTATCAGCCTTATTCTTGCAACAGTCATTAATCCTAGTTTCTTATACGGTTTGGTATTTTCGATTGCGGCTATTTTCATAACTTTGATTTGGGTTTCATAGGAGGAAGTTGGTTAATTAAATGTCGATTAAATTATATAGAAGAATATTAAATAATAGATCCGAGATAATCAGTGATCTCAGAAAATTTCCAGATCATACGTCGTTCCTTCATGTGTATGCAAAAGATATTGCGTGTTGGTCAATTGAAATTAGATGGGATTATGAAAATGATGCAGAGTTGATGAATCTCATTTATATTACTCGTCATTTGCAAAACAAAGGCGTTCCCAACCTTGGTTTAACAATGCCTTATATTCCCAATGCTCGTTTTGATCGGGTTAATAATTACGACGAAGTATTTACTCTCAAATATTTTGCTGAGGTAATTAATTCTCTTCATTTTGATTATGTAAATGTTTTAGATGCACATTCTAACGTTAGCCTTGGATTAATTGATAGAGTGAGACAAATAGATGTTGCCCCGTTGATTCAGAAAGCAATTGACGATTTCAGCCCAGATGTATTGTTTATGCCCGATGAAGGGGCACATAAACGTTACTCAAAAATGTTCGATCTTCCGTCAACGTTTGGTATTAAGACACGTGATTGGCGATCGGGAGAAATTAAAGATTACTTCTTGGCTGAGCAAAATTTAGTTAAAGGTAAGCGAGTATTAATTATCGATGATATTTGTTCAAGAGGTGGAACTTTCTATTACGCTTCAAAATTACTTCGTGATAATGGTGCTACTTCAACTGGTTTATATGTAACCCATTGCGAAGAAAACATTATTAATGGCAATTTACTCAATAAAGAAAAATCAGGCATTGAACAAATTTATACAGCTAATCCACTATGGCACAGAGATATGACCACATCAGTGTATTCGCCATTAGACGAGATTAAAGTCATTAACTAGGAGGAATTAAATGACAAAACCGTATTTAGCAACAGATTTTTATAAAGTATCACATGCGATGAGGCGACTAGATAAGCCGGCTCTTCACCCAGAAAGTATTGAATATATTTATGAGGTGTTGACTCCACGTCAGAATTCATTCTTCCCATACGATGACAAGATGGTTGTGTTTGGCTACGAATTCTTCGTTGCGCGTCTCTTAAACGATTGGCAAAAAGAGTTCTTCGATAAAGAATGGGAAGATATCAAGCAAGACTTTTATGTGTTTTTTGAAATGTCAAACAGCTCAGTTTATCGCTCAATGGTTGAAAAACTCAAGCAATTACATGATTTGGGATATTTACCATTAGAAATTCGGTCATTGCCTGAAGGATCATTAGTCCCAATGAGAGTTCCTGTACTATCGATCAGAAATACTGATCCAGACTTCTATTGGCTTCCAGGATTCTTAGAAACAACACTGCTCGCAAATACTTTTGTAACAACTGGTACTGCTAGTGTGGCACGTCAATTCCGTAAGATTGCCGAACATTATGGTGATGTTTCAGCAGACGATAAGGCTTATATTGATTTCCAATTTCACGACTTTTCACAACGTGGACAACATGGAGATGATGCTGCCGTTCTTTCTGGCATCGGACATTTGTCTAGTTTTAAGGGGACAGATGCGGTTCCAGCCGTAGATGAATTGTTAAGAGTATATGGCGATCTAACACCAGACGAATTAATTGGTGGATCGGTTGTTGCTACAGAACATTCAATTATGGAATCACTTGGTGGTGAATTTGGAACAGACATGGAGGGTCAACTCAAAGCTTACGAATCCTTAATCGATCGTAATCCTGATGGAGTTATTTCTGTTGTTTCAGATACATATCAATACTGGGACGTTATTGATTATGTATTGCCAAAGCTTAAAGAAAAGATTATGGCTCGTGATGGCAAGTTAGTTATTCGTCCTGATTCTCTTGATGAGTATCGTAAGGCGACTGGTCAAACTATTAAGTCTACTGAAGATCAATTAGTAACAACACTCCAGGCATTATATGACACTTTCGGCGGCCATGTTAATTCTAAGGGATACAAAGTGCTTGACCAACATATCGGATTAATTCACGGCGAAGGAATTACCCTAGATAATATTCGACCAATGTTTGATGCCATCTTAAATGCTGGTTTCTCTGCCGAAAACATTGTTTTCGGATTAGGAGCTTATGTTTACTCAGTTAAGGTATCACGTGATGATTTTGGTCAAGCGTTAAAAGCTACTGATTGCGTAATTGATGGTAAAGAAAAGGTTATTTTTAAAGCGCCTCATTCAAAGAAGGAAGCATTTAAGCGTTCTCCTCACGGAGCAGTATCGATTCATGGTAAATCTGGTGAATATCATATGATTGAAAATTTGACTATGGAAGAGGCAGCTAACGACAAAGATAATCAAATGACTTTGCTATATAGCCCTAAATACGGTAATCGTGTTACACCATTACGAAATATTCGTCAAAAAATCTTAGATGGGTTAGATAAGTGAGGTTAATAAAATAATGATTTTATCATTTTTAATTGCATTGGGAGTTATTGCTTTCCCGCTTTTTATAACTATCGTTCTTGGAAGTATAGCAAAAAACTTTACAGAGGATTATACGCTTTTTGGTATTGATTTCATGGATTCAGACGATATTTTGGCTGTACTTTACGTTAGTGGCCTCTTTGAAATGACATTTTTAGTTATTTGGGGTGTAACATACTTGATTACGAAAGGTTTGAGTTAATGTCAAAAGACAATATTACAAAAACAAGAAAGAAATTAACAAAACTAATTAGAAAGTTTAATAAGGGACAAGTTGAGTACGTTGCTGTTGGAAAGCACGCAGACAATACAGATATTGTAATGCTTATAGATAGTTGGGGCGCAGATTCTCTACGGCATATCTTAACTATTCGTCCTGGCGGAATTTATTCTACAGATAAATCACCATTTAAGATTAATGACAACTTGTTAGAATTTATGACAAACTCCTATGAGTTGGTTAAAAAATTAAACGATACTGAAATTCGAGGCTTAGATGCAAACGATATTCCAACAATTGAAAAACCATTTGGGAACATTGATTCAATTGCACAAGGTATTCAAGGGTTTAAACCCAAGGTAGCGTTATAAGGAGGAAATACATAAAGATGGTAGCAACTAAAGGATTCAAGTACCCTGACCGTGAATTGTACGATTGGGTATTAAATGAACTACATAAACGAAATATTAATAATGAAACAATTGGTGAGATTGCATATAACATGCAACATCAATATTTACCAAATTTAACTGTAGAAGATTTTGGAGCTCAATTAGACGAAGTGTTAAAGAAGCGAGAAGTGTTAAATATTCTTGCAACAGGTTTTGCGTTAGATAATTTGGCGAACGAAGGCTTGTTACCAGAACCCCTTCAAACCATCGTAAAAGAGGACGCTGGTGTATATGGTGTGGATGAGACAATTTCTTTGGCGCTTTCGCAACTTTATGGCTCAATTGCCGTAACCAATTATGGCTATGAAGATAAAAAGAAATTAGGAATTGCTGCTCAACTTGATAATAGTAACGGTCAAGTTAATACATTCGCAGATGATTTAGCTTTGGCTCTTGCCTCAGCAGTAATTGGACGTTGTGGTCATGGTTCCAAGCTGGAGCTTGATGACAAGACTGTAGAAGAACCTGTTAATGACGAATTCAGCGAACTTAAATTTGTGATAAACGGTAAAGAAGTGGAACCTCAGGGCGATTTAGTATACTTTGCAAAACCTATTAAGAGTGATCGCAAATTACCTACATGGAATCTAAATAAGTTTGCACACGATTTAAATAAAGCAATTAACGATTCACGTGAACTTGCGGATAGATTAGAAGAAGAATTTAATCATGATTACTATGTTAACTTGGAAGTAGGCATGAACGACGAATCTACTTGGCAACTAGTAATCGAATTACTTGATAACAAAATGGAATTAGTCGATGTAGTTCTTATCGATTTAGAACACCTCCTTGACTATCTTGAAGTTGATTCGCCTAGTGAGTTTGTTGACGCGGCACAAATGATTGCTCAATTCGTATTTGAACACGACCTTTATCCATATCCAGAGGACAGTAATGATTTAGAAGAATCAAATGACGAAGATACTTCTAGTAGTATCGAAAATAGTATTCAGCATATCGCTCAAGAATTAGAAAGCGTTGTAAAACAAGCTACAGGCGATCAAGATGTTTCTCCAAAAGACAATCCATTAGACAAGTTACTACAAATCATGCTACTTGCCGGCGATGTTTGGGGTAATCAAGAAAATTTGAGCAATAATAATCGAAAGGATGATGCTAATGAATAATGAAACACAAGAAAACATTGATATTAAATTGAGCCCAGATAATATTTACGGCTACATTTTTACAACCCAGGGCTATTCAGAAGATCAAGACGACAAACGTAAGAAACCATTATTCTTCTGGAAGGGATTCCATATGTATCCACTTGTTGTGCAAAATCCAGAAGACTATGATTTTGAAGATCCAGATTTTGATGCAACGGAATTGGAATTCTTGGTTTGTACAGAAGGTGGAGACCAAGATAACTATGAGTATGTTGAAATGAATGCAACAGAACTGCGTGATTTCTTACGTGCGCATCCAGCATTCCGCATGTTCCCAGCAGCAGACTTATTTGAAGAATTACACGTGATTTAATTATGGCACAATTATTTTTTAAGTATGGAGCTATGAATGCGAGGCAAATCATTGTCCTTGCTGACTACAGCACACAATTACCAAGAACAAGATAAAGATGTTTTGATTATGACCAGCGCCATTGATGATCGCTATGGCGTTGGCAAGGTTTCTAGTCGAGTAGGATTAAGTTGTGAAGCACAACCTATTAAACGAGAAGATAACGTAATTGAATTAATTACAAAATTATTGAAGTTAGATACAGAAGGAAGGACTGTTTGGCCACACTGTATTTTAATCGACGAAGCTGAATTTTTAACTGCACAGCAAGTCGTTGATTTAGCTAATATTGTTGACACATATAATATTCCAATCATTTGCTATGGCTTACGGACTGATTTTCAATGTAATCTGTTTGAAGGATCAAAAACATTGTTTGAAGTGGCCGACAAATTAGAGGAAATCAAAACAGTTTGTCAATGGTGTGACCATAAAGCAACAATGAATTTAAGAATGGTAGATGGCGCTCCAGTCTATGATGGAGATCAAATTCAAATTGGTGATCAGGAATATATTTCGGTATGTCGCTACCATTACACAAATCCAGTAATTAAAGTAACTAATAATAAAAAAGAAAAGGAAGTATGATATTTATTTTAAACACTAAGAATAACAACGGCGTAAAGATTGCATTAACGGCTATGGGAGCATTGGCACTAGGTCTTGTAGCAACAGGAACAACAGCAAATGCCGACACAACTATTGACAGCAACCACGTGCAAGTTGAAGCGGGTGACACATTATCTGCCATCGCTCAAAAGCACGGAACCGACGTTGATACTCTTGTGCGTGATAATCATATTGCAAACAAACATTTAATTCACGTAGGAGATAAGTTGGTTGTTATGCCTGGTGTAAAGAACACTGATGTAAACGGGCAAGATACCGATAATCATGTAACAAACCCTGTAACTACACCAACTAGCGACCAACAAAATACTACAACTAATACCACACCAGTTACTCAACAAGCACCTGCTACAAGCGTTGTTTCAAGCAACTCTGCCAAGGAAGCTATTGCTCAAAAGGAATCTGGTGGCAGTTACACAGCTACAAATTCTAAGTATATCGGTCGGTACCAACTCGATGCTAGTTACCTAAATGGTGATTATTCAATTGCAAACCAAGAAAAAGTTGCCGATCAATATGTAGCTCAAAGATATGGTAGCTGGGACGCTGCTTTAGCATTTCATAATGCACATGGTTGGTACTAAATTGAATTCCCTTGTACTTAATTGATTGAGTATGCTACAATATGTTTGTAAATAAAAAAAGAGTTGCGCGACCAACACAACTCTTTTCTGATGTCGCTAAGACTTATTAGCGGTGGCAAGCAACATTACAATAAAATCAATTAAAGTAAGAAGACATCGCCGACGGCTTAATGAGGGCGGTGTTTTTTCTTACTCTTCTTTGGTTGAATCTTCACTGGTGGAGGGGATTCGGATTCTTTACCAAAGGTCTTAAATGATTGGACTAGTTTACTTGAAGCATTGACTAGCTTGGTTGATGCATTAACACATCTAGTAAGTGACCAAATTACTAGAGTAATGCCACCAATCATTTTCACTACTAGTAAGCACACACTCGTAAAGAGCATGTCTTCAGCGCACTCCCTTCTTACGGATAGAGGAGAGTACCATAAGCTTACGCTCATAGTGACCACCATCCTTTCGTGGATTACGCCACCGCCATTAAATCTTTTTGACTGTCTCATTATATCATAGGTTTATAATAAAACAGTCAAACTATAGAATAACCCTGCTCACAGCGTCTAAAATAATCCTTGACAAGTTTTGACTTACGCTAATTTACAAATGTGATACAATAACATTAAGGAAATCCAAATACGGATTCCTACCTTCCTAAGATGGCTCCACTTGATGTGGGGCTTTTTCTTTTTGCTTATTTTTAGTAAAGAAGTGTTATTTGTTTGTAATAACACTTCCTAATTTAAGCTATTTTAGCACTCATTTTTCTGGTAAAATAAAGAAGTGTTATAATTCTATATATCAAAAAATAACACTTGTATTAGGTGGTTTTATGAAACAGTTAGTCTTACCCATAAAAGACTCTTATGTGTTATCTGAAGTACAAGATACGTTACTAAATAACTTTAGAGCTGGTGTTAGAAACTACACTATCTTTCAAGTTGGAAAAGCTACCTTACTTCGAGTAAGTGACGTACTCAGATTAAAACAAGAAGATGTCTATGATAAATATGGTGAGGTAAAAAGAAATGCATTTATTAAAGACAAAAAGACGGGGAAGCAAAATACATTGTATTTAAAACCTGTCCGTGAAGATTTAGAAAATTACAAAAAATGGTTAGAAGAAAATGATTATTATTTAACAACGCCCTGGTTATTTCCTTCAACTACCAGACCCAACAAACATATTGATGAAAGGCAATATTATACGGTCATGCACGAAGTTGGAGATCTCTTGGACATTCCATATCTTGGAACACACACTATGAGAAAGACTGGGGCATATCGAGTTTATGTACAGAGTAATTATAATATCGGATTAGTCATGTCATTACTTAACCATTCATCAGAAGAAATGACCCTGAGATATTTGGGATTAGATCAAGTATCCCGAGAAAGATTGTTGGACAAGGTCGATTTTGGGTAAGGAGAAAAATATGCAACCATTATATATTTTGCAGGGACTTATATGTCTCAATATTCTATTTCAATTAATCGTTATTTCATTTTTTAATAGGAAGAAAAAGCATTGGATTGCCATTGCGCAAATGAGTTTAAGCGTTGTTGTTTTAGCTCTCGTCTCAACAGAGCTATTTGTTATTGGACGTGTCAACTTTCCAGTAGTGCTTACATTCATTATTCAATGCGCCTTGATTCGTATATTTTGGAAGACGCTTAGACAGTTCGAAAATTAACACTATATAATAGGAAGAAACTCGTTCAAAAAAGAAAAAGGTGAGGACTATGGGAAGAAGATTTGGTAGCAAAAATGGTATGGGGACTGGTTCAACAAGGATGTCTAGGCATACTGGAAGTGGAAAATATGGTAGTGGTGGACGAAATTCTTCTATTCATGTTCCTACACGGCCATTCTGGACAACTAAGAAATGGAAAAAGAAACCATTATCTGCCAAGATATTTGATATTGTTATTATGTTAGCTGGATTAGCAATTATTTTGGTTGTAGCTATGTTTCTTGTTAATGGCACAAAGAACGGAAATAATAACGAGAATGTAACATCTGTATATTCAAGTAATAGCAAGAAAAAGAAGAATTCATCTTTTAGGGATAAGAATGAAGGAGTAGAGGGGACAAAAGAAACCGAAGAGGGGAGTACAGATACTATAAAAAGTGGAACGATCGATTCTTCACTTTCTAGAGAAGAAAGTATCGCTCGTGAAGAATCTATTGGTAGAAGCCATAGAGAATATAAGGATGATAACAACGGAAATAATAGTCGAGAATATTATGATGCAGATAGTATCTCATCTCGACTTCACATAACACCTACCCCTAAACGAAACCAGGACGAATACCCAAACCTGCAATCTCAGGAAACACCGCAACAAAGTCAATCCAATAACACATCAACTCAACCAGCCAAAAATAATGCTCCACAACCAATTAGTCCACAATAAGCCTTATTATTATTCCTGCTTAGACGAAACGAAAAATTAATTAACATATAGTTGATCATTTAGATTGCGCTGAGAGCTTGTTTTTAATGCTGAGTTGCAAGAAAAACTTCGGTAAAATAAAAAGGTAGATATTTTCCCACAAATATCTCACCCCAATATTCATATACTAAAATCTCCCTCAAGGAATTTTAGTGAAAATATGTTTCTTTATAACCTTTTGACATTCTACAATGAGTAGGATGTCTTTTTTTATACTCTGAAGCAGGATAAATGCCAAGTTTTATGTTATGATATAATTAGGGTATTATATGCTGCACAGTAAGAACCTAACAAAAATAGACATCTATCATTACCTCAATTGAAGTAGTTAATAGATGCCTATTTTTCTTATTTCTATCAATTGTCCCCCTGTGCAGGACACAAACCACCAATTTTATCATAACATTAAAATAATACTATGATCAAGTATGACTAATAGGGTATAATATACCTAGTTACTATTTAGAGTAACTATTTTCATCTTCATTGGAGCTCCAGGACATCTTCCCAGTCCTGGACTTCTTTTTATCTAAATCCATAAAGAAACTGAACATACGAAAAAGACGTTACCATATTGTCTCCAAATCCGTCTAACATGTTTTTATTATCCAGGAAAGGATATACCTTAATTCTCAATCCGATTAGTTCCTTATCAGAAAAACTGTCTAAATATTCATATACAGCTCGTGGTGAAGTAAACCATGTAGACTCTAAGTCTTTTACAACCTCGAACTTATAGTTGATTGGATGAACTTCAATATTTTTCTTGCGTTTAATAGTTACTCGGAACTTTCTAGAGAACTTCCATTCACCATATTTCATTCGTCCATGGACAGGCATTGATTGTTCTTGCCTTAAAGCAATCCACTTCTTGATTTGTATCCCCTTAGGGCGTGGCTGAAATTTCATAGTTCGTGCAAACTTTTCTTTTAATTGTTCTCTAGTCAAACTAGTTGATTTATGTTCTAATTCCTTAATCCTTTTTTGTAATTGTTCATATTCTTGTATTTCTTCTGGGGATAAATTTAATTTATTCATGTTTTTCACCTCAAAAAAAATATATCATACTCAGATTAAAAAATACGCAAATTTCAGTAATTACTGAAAATGGAGTGAAATGCAGAAATTTTTGAAATTCTATTGACATCTTCATGTACAATACTAACTTTATAAAACATTCATTTTAGAAAATATTTGGCTATGATATAATAATAATGTGCTATTTATCTCCCTAAGCGTAAATGGCATATTCATAAATAAATAACCCAGGAATCATTTCGGTTCCTGGGTCCCTTTTTATCTATATGATATTTTTCACATTTTGTGCATAGTAAAAGACCGTCCTCGTATAACTTTGGCGAGTTGCAGGACGATCTTTTATTAGTTAATCTGTAACATGGCCACCGTCTTTTTAACGGGCCTGCTTTTTGCGTATCTATATTATAGCATGAAAGAAGGGAATTGAGTAGTCGGTGAATACTTAGTGAGGTGTTCATGAGTCTTTTGTGTTATAACCAGTCATTAAAATTTTTATTTTAATGCGACGAAAATAAGGCAAACAAAAAAACACCATCTAATAAAGTTTTGACCGACTTTAGATGGTGCTTAGTCTCTACATTGTCTTATTATACACTATAGAAAAACTTAGTGTAAGTTGTAATCATTTAATTTCAAATAATCTTTCCTATGATATAATATTTATGGATTATAAGGAAGCGTTGGTGGTTCCTAATCTCTGGTTTATAATACTGGAGGTGCTGCCAATGAAAGCAGTTAAACAAACTTGACCCTAAGTTCAATTTTCGTAAGAAAGGAGAATGGCGGGTAAATGAGTTTCAACAGCCTAGACCCATTTGAAGGCCTTGCAAAGGTTATTCGGGCTATGCGTGGACTCGATACCGGTGTGCAATATGCCACCCTTGCCACATTTGTAATTGTGGTTGGCATTATTGCGTTTACTATTTGCTATACGCACTAGCGTTAACAGCAAATAAAAAACACCATTCGTGAGTTTAGCAGCGAACGATGGTGTTTAGTCTCAACGTCATTAAGAGATTAGGCATTATCAACAATACTTATTAATCTCAGGAAGAGCTATGCTGCAACATAGCTCTTTTTGTTTACACAAGTATTATAACATCTTATGTTCGTTACGTACATAAAAATTAAAAAATCTTCTTGACATTGTTATTTTGTAATAATTACTATGCTGCTTGCTCCATTTTAGTTAACTTAGTCCTCATCATTGCAGCTGCATGGCAATAAATTTCGTAACAAGGATCATCTTTTTCAAAGATTAATGCTTCGTTTAAATTAGGTGTCAAATATACTTCATTAACTTCAATATCAGAGGTCTTCATACCAAATCTACTCGTTAAGTGCTTGCCATCAACTCCACATACATATAACTGTCCAACCTTGATTAAATAAAATGTCTCTTTTACCAACTAATTACCTCTCTTCCAATGGCGTCATCATGAAGTCTCGGAAGACTTGAAATACGTGTGGAGGAGTATTAGCCCAATCAACAGCCGGCCGAATCAAAACTTCTTTGTTCTCCAGGACATTAATTTCAATGGCGCCACGGCTCATCTGCTCAATACGTTCCTTGAATTCTGTTGCTAACATACTAAGCGGTCGCCTCAGCTAATTTTTGTTGAAGAAACCAACTTCAGAACCATATTCACCAACCGCATTTTCAGCTTCTTCCAAACGTTCTTCAAGCTCTTCAATGCGATCATTTTGGTTGCAAATAGCATCAGAAGTTTCTCCAATAATTGCAATCAAATCTGTGACCAAATCTTCTAAGTCATCTAACATATCCTCACGATCCTCTTCGGCGTTCAGTGAATGATAGTAGTCAATTGTGTTTTTAACTTGGTCTAGTAGTTTTTCGTTATCGGTAATGCGCTCTTCGGCATATTCCTTAAATTCGTTTTTCATTAATTCCATTCTGTTCCCTCTAACTTACTTCTTTAACTAAGAACCCTGTTGCAATAATAATTGGGACAATAATAAATAGGCTAACACCACCATACGACGTGATTGATACGCCTAAAAATGCCAACAATACTAATAATGAAATAATTGCTGTATAACTCATGTTATGCCACCGCCCAATTAAAGATTTTTACATCACGCTTCAACTTATCAAGTTCTTTGTGCATTCTTCGCTTATACATATCAGTAACGTCCATAGCGTCAAGATAGCCCTCTGCCTCAGCAAATGAGCTAAATAGTTCATATTTACAGTGATAATGATCTAACTCGGCATAAAACATATGATTCTCGTATTGATCATCTTCACTAACTGTATCCCAATAGTCATGGGTGAGCCAATTTGGACTATCATCGGTAGGCTGCACTAAAACGATAACCATAATCCACCTACCGTCTTACTACTTCGCCATCTACAATAATCTTGTAGTGTTCGTCATCAGTATAGATACGAATCATACCAGGAGTAGTTTCAATTGTTACGCCATCTATATTAACAATGCGGCTATCACATGAATGATATTGGCTCAAACCTTTGCCAGTCCCCATGTTAATTGAAATGGCTTCTTGATCTAATACACTTTTAATTTTACTAAACAGTTTCTTCAAGTTCGTTCCCCTCTTAAAATATCCGTTTTATCTAGTAAACCGCCCCATCATAAAAATCGAATGACGGCTTATTGAAGTCATAACTTTCTAATTCAGATAGCTTAATAAAGTTGTCACCTACGCCATAAGTCATAAGATTAATAGGCTTACCCCAATCTTCATCTGGAATTACAATCAAATTATACTTACCTAATGCACGTGCCATTCCTAATTCAATACCCATTCCAACATCTTCTTCTTCAGGAATATAGATAGCCAAGATAACGTCTGACGTTTGAACACCTACACGATCACCATTATAAGTAGCTGTACTCCATTCACGGTCTTCTAGTAACTCTGGGTGCTCATCAACTCGTAAGCCTTTGTATTGATGTTGAAGTGGAACATAACTGTTTGAGACATCAACCGTTGGGTTATTTTCAATAGCCTTCATAGCTTCTGAATATGCTTTGTTTTGCTTTTCTGTAAACCAACCTGCACAAAAATATACTGTCTTACTCTTAATCATTTATGTACTCTCCCTTATTCTTAAATAATATGTTTTATCCTTAATACCTTCTTGAATTAACTAATACTAACAAGCAAAAGATTGCTGTGGTGATAACTACCAACACTTCATTCTTCATACCTTAATCCCGCTTTAATAGATTGCTCGATGCCGTAATTACTTAGATCCAGCTTTCGCACTCGTTTATGTCTACCACATTTACTACACTGATAGATTTCTGACATATTACTTCCGTCACAATAAGGATAATAGATATCATCTAACCACTTATAATCGTGTTTACAAAATAATTGTTTAAGCTGCATTCCTCTTAACCTTTACAAATTTATCGTAAGCCGTTGACTCTTCGTATATGACCTCGTCCTGTTCAAATTTATTCCCATACACTTCAATATTCCCGACAACTTTTTCTGCTTCAGATAAGTATCGATTGTATCTATTAAGTTGATATCTACGGATACAAATTGTGTCATGATCAAACCAATAACGCTCATCATTATTAGTTGCTTCCGCTTCCTTGTCAGCATAACTTAACGCTAATTCATATGAATCAGTAACACCAACCACATATTCTGCATAGTCGCTATACCAGCCACTAGCGTGAATTACTACATAAATATCCTTTACTTTCATTTGTTCCTCCTTGTAAAACTGGCATTTTACTTAAAATGGCATGAAAGACATAATGCCATAAATGCCCAAAATAATAGGCGCTGATAGCATTACAACACTTTCAGCGTTACTCTTTGCATGATTTTCTGATCCGTTATCAACTATTCTTATAGCGAGATACATCGTCACTTCAATTACGAACGTTGCAATAATTGGAATTAATAAGTGTTCAATCATCAAAATTCACCGTTCTATCCTTATCTAAGTAGACCAATCTTGGCTTAACAGAAATATCAGTTGCTCCCTCTTCACGTTGCTTTAAGACGAAAGCCCATGCGTCTTCTTCTCTTGAAAAGACATCGGTTTCGCGTAATGGACCATAATCATCATGGGTCGTGTACTCGGCAATGTAAACACGTTGCATGCCTTGTTCTGTACGTTTCCATTTTGGGCGATCTTCTGATGCCTCATAAGTAATTTTTACACCTACACCCTCAGCAGATTGAATTACTGTACTTACAATCCTGTCAATGGCCTTTCCGTCAAAATAATCATCTTGACTAGGTTGAATTTTAATCATAGCTGTCTTTACTTCATCACTTAACATATTTAACCCTCCGCAATCTTTTGCTTAGCCTCAGAAATAACCTGCATACTTCCGTCCAGTGTTTTCCTAATTTCACTGAATTCTTTCAATAACTGTTCCCAAGCAACATCAGCAAAACGGTGATTAACATGAGGACTCTTCATTCGTTCACAATAATCCATCATCGCTTGAATATTGTCGTAGATTTTACCGGCAGTTCGAACTTTCTTCTGCTTTACTAACAAATCTAATGCTTCATTAATAGCTGATTTAACTTCTGGATTGGTATTCACCTTGAAACCATTATCGTCATGCTCATTCTCTGAATAAACAGTAATAACTTGCTTTTGGCGTGTATCAATGACAAACACAATATCGTGTAGTCGATACTTTTCACGATTATTATTCTGTTTCTCAACGAATTCACCTTGAGATAATAAACGACTCATCCAGCCATCAAATTCAGTTTTAGTGATATTGAATCTTGTTAAGATTCGTTCTTTGGCATGTTCTGTTACTTTATAAAGCGGAAAGTTCTTAACTCCCATCTAAAATCCTCCATTATTACATTTTCATTATGTTAGACAACATCATTGGCGTTGTTGTAATACTGTTTAAGTCATCAAGTTTACAAGTGAAAGACCCATCTTTTCCAAAGTCAATCGTGCATACTCCCTTAATTGGTTCGGTAATATTCTCAACTTTACCCGGAAATGACATAAGTGCTTGATGTTTCAGGTTGATTGTCGTTAGCCATGAAAAATCACCTGATACTGGTCTTCCTCGAAATGCTTTCATTTAAGGCGCTCCTTAATTAATAATCGTTTCTTCGGCATAATCATTTGGGTCAATTGGACTACTAGCCGCAAAGTCACTTGTTTTATAACGCTCAAAACCAGCCATATCATTACAGCTATTTACTACTAGGCGTACTGCATTTTCTGGCGCTCTAGCAATTACCACGCTACTTTCAATTCCTTTAAACGCAATATTATCTTTAAGTGCTACCACTTCGTAAATGTGCATTAATCTTCCTCCCTTACTGGTTCAATAATTGCTTTATCCCAGTCGATTGCTAAATCTTTTCGTTCTTTTAACTTATCAATTTCTTCTTGAGTGAAATGAGTTTGAAAATCACTATCTTTATCAATGTTGTTAAGAACAATATCTTCACCCTGAAAAACATTTAAATATCCACGTTCGCCAGGAAAGACTTGTACAGTATATTTTTGATTACTCAAAATTTGTCCACGAACTTTATAGAGCCAACTTAATGCGTCCTCGACAAGGATAGCCGGAGTCCCCTCATGTACATCCATGACAGCCTCTAATTGATTAATTTGGTCGTCAATTAATTTCATGTACATTACTCTTCCACCTCAATTGGCTTGATAGCTTTAACCCAGTCGGGTCCATCAAGGATGTCTCTGCCTTGAACGGTAAATGTATCATTATGGTAGAGACAAGTTGAATGAAACGCCTCTTCAGCAGTACGTCCGTCTCCGATAAAGATCCATTTATCGAGGTCTTTTTTAGCAAATCTATCTGAACCTTCCATCGGTAAAATATACTTTTTATCTGGGTCGATTTTGGAACCATTTGATTTGTCCTTTTTATAGTTTTCTTTATCCCAAGAAATTATTAAAAAATCCTCAAATGTACTATCTTCTTTTTCAACCCTCACTTTAAAGCCATACTTAGGTAACAACTTTTCCAAAGATCTAAAATCACTTAATGTAAAACCGCTACCCCAGTCATCTGATAAAGTTATTGATCTTATACCAGTATCAACAGCATGATTAATACGCTCAAATACAGAAGATAATACTTCTTTATTATGTGTATCTTGGGCTTGGATAGACTTCTTAAAAGCCTCATCAGCCGTCAAAACTTTATCGTTTCTTTTAGGCTTAAGATCCATTTGTTTTAATTCGTCCATTGATTCAATATCTTTAGACTTAAAATGATCAAATAACCCCATTACGCAACCTCCTCTACTTCGTTGCTCCAGCAATAAGGGCAAACATTTAATTCATCAGTGTCTTCAACAAAGAAACGTTCGCCACAATCAAGACAAATACGAATCATTTAAATCTCCTAACTATAATAAAGTTACAAATAATTCCGACAAACATGGCAATCAAATAAATCCAAACAGTTATTTTTGACACTAATGCAAAGTTATTTATAGTAGCTGCTATCCATGATGCAATAATTAGCCCTGCAACCATAACACTTACTCCATAGCAAAAGCCGGAGAGAAAACTTAACTTATTCAAACTTACTCCTCCACACGAATTGACTTCTTCTTGTTTTCTTTTCGCAGAATATACTTTTCAAAGAGCCACTTTAGACATTGATTGTTACTTGCTCTCTACTGGTTCAATCTTAACTTCGTCCCAATTAATAGCGGTAAAGAATGGGTTGGTTTTCATTTCATCAATTTCTGATTGGGTGAAGTGCGTTTGATACTTCCCATCTCCCTCGTTATCATAAAGAAAATAGACGCCATCTCCTATATCTTTATTCAAGAATCCATCATCATTTGGCAAAACTTGAACAGTATATTCACTATCGCCTTCTGCTAATTTAATGCGTTTATGCAGACTATCTCTATACATTGCCATACCAACCATTTGATTAGCTAACAACATTTGATTAATGGTTGAAATACTTAGAAAATCATCGCAATCAATGAATTTTTGTAGCTTCTCAATTTTTGTTTCTAACTCAAATAATTCAAGATTTAAATTTTCAGTATCAATTATTTTATTTATCATTATTCTTCTACCTCCACAGGTTCAAGCGCCTTTACCCATTCAGGTGCTTCTTCAATGTCTTTAGTGGTAACCAAATAGTTTGGAGTATATAGGGCTATATCATCTTTTTCTGGAAAAAAGCTCCCACAATCCCAAACTCCTAATTTATTTTTAAATGCACATCTTTGGACTTTCTCACCAAATGTATTGGTAATTGTTGAACCTTCCATAGGTAAAATGTATTTTTTATTAGGGTCAAGATCTACATCAGACCAGTCAGCAGTTAAGTGATAGCAAGTCTTTTCTTTTTCAAGAGTTAAGCTGTAGTCTTGGGCAAGCAGCTCACGATATACCCGATTTACTAAGCTCATTGAGTCATAAAAGAAGTGGGCATTTGTATAGCCATCTTTAATATTGCCCTGAATATCTGAGTAAACGTCCCTTAAAGTATTGAGATATTCTTCAGTACCAACAGATTGTTTATATGCTTCGCGAGCAGTAATCTTAATTGGCTTCACATCTTTTTCGTACGTAAGCATTAATTAGGCTCCTTAATTTCTTCAATTAGATTTGCGATTGCTGGGAATTGTTTCTTAGCTGCGTCTAATTCTTCTTGAGTGTACGCGTTTGGATTGTTTCCATAACCCACACCTAAGCCGTTAGGATTGATGCCTAGGTAATTAGCATCGCCATCCCGATCTACTCCGAGAGGAAGAATATATTTTTGCTGATTTTCTCGTTCATTTAAGTATTTACGAATGATTTCAAGTGCCTCAATCGCACCATCATTAAGATGTTGAGCTAAAATAGTACCGTCAATATACCCGTCTCCATAGAGATCATTTGATCTTAAGTTAAATCGTACAAAATAATCACCATCACTCTTTTGACGGATATATAAATAATCGCCCTCAGCCTCTGCATAAAATTCATCTAGTTCGTTAATCTTCTTAGTTAACTTTGAAAGCTTCATTGATTTTTCCTCCTATGGATTATTATGTATAAGGGGAAGAACCCCTTGTTGTGTGTATATGTTTATTGCCTGCTAAGCTGCGACTGGAGCTGGATCGTTAAACTTTTCAGCGCGTTCAGCCTTAATTTGTTCAAATTCTGATTGAGTCAACTTACCAAGTTCGACTAAGCGTTGTTCAATCAGATCCAGTACAGCATTACGATCACTGTCGCTGTTTACAAAGTCATACTTTCTCATGTCAATTCTTAAAACAGAAGACTGAGAGTATCCTTGGTACCAATGGCTGTACGTCTCCCAAACCGATCTGTAATAATCAACTAATTTAGGATCTTCTGTTTCCATTTCTCGGCCACGCAGTTTAATATGATCTAACATAACTTCAAATGGCGCATCTAGATAAATAATTAGGTCTGGAATTCCATTAAATGGATGGGCAGCCACATCAGAAATCATATTTTGGTTAAGTTCAATATAGAGATCAAACATTGTTTGAGGAAATTCTCCACGTTTATAAAGATTAAAGGCCATTAGAGAATCGCTAAGCAAAGAACTGTCATAAACTGTGTTTACCATATTTTCATGTTCAGCAAGATATAACCCCTCTTTCAGTTGCTTAAACCGATAATTTAAAAACGCTATTTGTAAAGCAAAACTTAAATCGTTTCTACTCTTATTCCCATCAGCATAAAACTCCTTTAGCATTGGGATATTTTCAACGTCTTCATAAAATCCTTTTGTCCCCAAATCCTTGGTTAAAATGCGGGTTAAACTTGTCTTCCCAATTCCGATTGGTGCGTTAATAAAAATCATGCTGCCGTTAATTCCTTTCTTTTATGTGACATATTTTCATTAATAGGAGCAATTAACTCTTCGTTCCTTTTACCATGTTTATATCGGGCGTAGAGAGTTAGTCTGTCTATTCCAGTTTCCCTTGCCAACTCGCCATATGTGTAATACTTTCCGCAAACTTTAATATAGACATTATTGCGTTTATTATTAGCTTGAACATATCTGTCAACCCATCTACAATTTTGGGGTTCATAATTGCCGTTAACGTCTATTCGATCAATAGATTGTTCGATACCTGTTTTATTAATATCAAATCCATTTTCTAGTGCCCATTTCTTAAAGTTCTTATAGTCGTTCCATTCAGTACATACGCTAATTCCTCGCCCACCATATTTTGGATAGGCTTTGTCATTGGAGTTCATACACCGCTGTCGCATATGAGCCCAAGTATGATAAAGACGGTGATATTTACTATCTTTTTGGCTATCTGCTGTCTTATATTTTTTATGAAAATTATTACCTTGTACGAGCTCTGCATTATAGCAACCACACGATAATGTCGATCGACTTTTATTCACACCTAGTCCATCGGTTCGAAACACCTTTTCAGTACCGCAATCACAGCGACATAGCCAACCGCCCCTTGTGTAACGACCATTAGGAATTCTTCTCTTCTCAATCAACGTCAGCCTTCCAACTCTTTTACCTGGATAGCATTCAGCCTCTTTCACTCAATCCCTCCTCTTAAATTTTTGTATACAAAAAGCGTCACCAGATTCTAACCAATCTCGCAAAGTGACGCTTTATTTGTATGTCTCGTTATAAATACGTAATAAAGAATTTCGCTAATTATAGCTATGGGACGGGTGGGATTCGAACCCACGACATTGTGCACTTGTTCTACCAAACTGAACTACCGACCCTGCTTGCTTTAGTACATTCAGCGAGCATTCCAAAGATCTTGTTTTAAGCTCACAAATTTATTACACGGATAGGAGCTAGGTTCTACGTTTACCTGAATCGCCGTGGTTTCTATAAGAAATTTCTAACAACGAGGGAGCTACCCTCCGGCTACATATTAACGGTGGTGTAACCTTAGATGCCACGTTTCCATTTCAATTAAGAAGGTTGATAAAAACCTTTCATCACTGCGCTATAGCGCGTCTGCCAATTCCGCCACTCCGGCGATTCAGAATTTGATCCTATACGCCAGAGGTAGGACTCGAACCTACAAAATCTATAGCATTTTGTGACTATGGAGTAGACGGGAGTCGAACCCGTGTCCAACCAAATCAGTTTCCAAATACATTTTAGACTTAATAGGACTATGTTCTAAATTTTCGACTTAGGGAACGTTACATAGTAATTTTCCAAAAACTACCTAGTCTAGCTAGTTTTAATACTTCGTCACAACCAAACTAGCAAATAGCGGACGAAGACCAGAGGGGTGAAATATGATAGTCAATATCCTTATCTGGTATCAAGATATTAACCAAGTGCCTATAAGCTAGGCAGCTAAAGCTGTAACTCTATGGTTATTTGCTTTTATATTTAAACGAAAGTATTTCGGCGTTATCTTCCGTAAGTCGTATTTAGGGCTTTATTTGACCGTCGAATCCATAAACTACCCCAGAATAGAGCTTTAGATCATAGCTCCAAATAATAATTCAAATCGACTTCTTAATGAAGTCTATAACACGTACAGGATTCGAACCCATATCTCCACATTACCATAGTGGTGTTTTCCCATTTAAACTAATGTGTTACTTATATATCAAAATATTTATTCTGGTGGAACCCCTAACAGCTTTTGCCTTATTCCACATTTATTCCTACTAGCTTCATAGGATGGGCATAGTCCTTATCCCTGCTAAGGGGCGCTGTCGTTACTCGCTGAATATTTTAATATGTTCTTGTTAAGGGAGACTCATTTCAAGACCTCAACATCAGTCGGTTGAATGACTACTTACGCGCTAAGGATGTATACTATCCTTTCATCATCTTCCCACCTGGTAGCTAACCCCACTCACGGATTCCGCACATGACTACGCTCCGTCAGCGAATATTGTACCTGTCTTTGTAAAATCCTGATTTTATTAGCTGTTCAGGTTCATCTGTGGCCTATAACTAGGCAATACTCCCACTAGGACTCGAACCTAGATCATCCTCTAATCTGGAGGCAATCGCTCGGGTATAAACCGAGTGCTTTACCAATTAAGCTATGGGAGTATAAATAATTTGAACACCTAACTAAATGAACCCAATCGGTTTTATTGGGAGTTAACGGATTAACCAAATCCCGTCAGTGGACACCTATTACTCACATAGCTCGATGCCTGCCACAGGTTGTTACTCCTTATGAAGCCCATTACTTAATGTGAGACCTTTGTGACGCTTTAGTATTCAAATTAACTACGAAGACAGGATTCGAACCTGCAACCTCAGGGTCTATGTTTTCCTACACGCGTGTGTCCCTGCGCTCTCTCCATCGTTTCGAGCTACTTCGTAATAATACTTATTGGGTTGGATTTGCACCAACATTAACCAGACTCACTTCCCATTATTCCCACTGACTAATAGGACACAAACGCTTGGAATCGAACCAAGATTAGTCTCGTATCTCACTATGTTATACCAGTCAAATATAACTTTTAGATTCACTACAATAAGTTTATATTCACCCAGAAACGTTAGATGGCGAACTGATAAGTTAAGAGCTTGCTGACTGTGCTAAGTATCAGTCTGATTACTCTTAGAGCTTATATCTTTTTGATGGACATTGACTTAGCAATTCTGTCCGCGATTAATCACTACCATTTCTGGTAGGTACCTTCGCATTGCGAAGATGTAGCCTATAACTAGGCAAATCATTTTCAGACAGTTCAGTCGATCTTAAGCTGACCATTCTATAAAGAACTATCTGAAATAGCCTTGTTGGGGATCGAACCCAATCAATCTTCCTGGCACCATTAGACAAGGCTTCCAAACATAATACATGTATCGTTTTCGTTACTGTATTTTTACGTGCCAGTTGAAAACTGTTAATAAAAGTCGCAATGCACGAGCCACGTAGGCCATTGCCGTTTTGATAGGCTCGGCAACCTCTATATAAGGCCGTTTTATTTTAACGGTGACGGTGCACCCCATCATTCAACCAATTAAGAGAGGGTTGATTCTCTCGACAATAACTGTCGATTAAGGAGTCAAGCTCCACGTTAATCTGATTAATCTTTAACGAAACAGCCTCTTTCTTATCTGTCATACCTATTTCTTTTGCATTCTCTGAGCACGTGCTCTCTTGAACACCGAGGTGGGTAATTATGCTGTATTTCGAAGCCCTACGTGAGCCGTAATCAGATTTTATAAAAGAAGCATTTTACAGATGTATCTCCGTATGTTTATAGGGCTGGGCGCTGATTTAACAATATCTAGCCGATTTCAAGAGGTGATCAACCCCTCTAGCGCACTTGTTCATCGGGTATCCAACATGTCTCGTCCCGGGAAGCCCACACTTCCAGTGTAAGAGACTATATCTTCAAATACTTCCCGCCATTAAATGACTTGCAATCTTATGTTTGTATTATTCAGGGTGTAGATTACTAGATCACCCGAACCCGCAACCTGAGAATTAAACCCAGCATTAACTTAGGCAATATCTGCATCGCAGGTAGTCGCACACGCAACCATAACAATAAGAAGCGTGGCATCAATCACATTACGAGCATTAGAAACTCCTCCAGTTGTGAGTAGGATACCTCGTATAAATCACATTACTGCCATTTATACTCAAGCGCTTCAACCGACATACCTGTTGCCGGTTTTCCTATTATACATATCCATATAACAGAAACACCTAGAGAGGGATTTGAACCCCCGAACCCGAAGGAACGGTTTTGGAGACCGTCGCGTTTGACCAGACTTCGCTATCTAGGTATTAATAACGTGCCATGCCAGCGTAAACACGTTATTAGATCGAATTGAAAAATGTAAAGGTAAAGGTATATGGAAAATATAACCTATTGAACATACGTTAGGTGTTTTTACATTCCAAACGTTTTCCGTCATTTGGAACAACCTATTACTAGGAATTTCGGTAATGGGAATCGAACCACATATCTACACTACATAATGTTGCTCTACCATTGAGCTATACCGAACCTTGTCAAGATAAGACCACACATATCTTATCTGACTAACCAATCTTTCATATTTCGGAGGTGCTTAACCATGAAAGGAGTTCCCCAGCCCAACCACTTAGCTGGGAATAACACAAAAACGGAATCGAACCGCAGTGTGCCAACAAAAGTAGATAAAAAGAAATGACAATTTATGAATCAACAATTTTTGATTATCAAACACAGCACGTAAATGTTTAATAATTTCGGGCATTTCTGCCCTATGCGAAGCAGAGGAGTCGAACCTCTGTAAAGGACAAACATGGATGATTAAAAATTAGAAAGGTGTGTTTGTATTATCAATTTAAAAGATATATAGGGAGTGTGTACTTCCAAAATGTACGTATTGCCTTTCCACTCTTCGCGATAGACCCACTTGGACTCGAACCAAGGTTGGTAGTTTAGAAGACTACTGTTCTATCCAGTTAAACTATAGGTCCATAATCAGGATTACTCCTGAAATGTTGAAGTGATCATTTGATCTGTGTGATTTATTAACGGGTCGCAACTGCGTTGCTCCTCATCAACGATATCTATAATAACCCAAATAAAAATATTTGTCAATTGATTTACCTACAATTTAATATAAAATATTTTTGTTGTGTTCAAATAAAAGTTACTTTACCTTTTTGATCGCTATTAGAGAGGTAATATACAACAATATCTTCCATAGTCCATTGCGCTTTAGGATCACCCTTTGTTAAAAGTTCATAACGATCTTTAGGATATTCAAACGTATCCTTTGAATGTTTTTTATAGTAGTCAAGTACGAAGTTACGAAAACCATCTTCGCCATTCTCTTTGTTAAACATTTCTTTTTCAAACAATTTAATTAATGCTTTGTCCATAATAACTGGCTACCTCCTTAATATTATCTGGTTTAAATCCTGACCAAGCGTCTCCTACGCCTTCTTCGTCCAGCCATTCTACTACGGGAAAACTGTGCCACCCCTGTTTACGTAAAACTTCTAACATTGGACTATCTTGAAGAACTGTTACCTCTTTATAATCTACGCCCAGCTTATTAAATAACTTCTTAGTCATCATACAAGCAGGACAATGCTCTTTTGTATAAATCTTTACTTTAATGATGAATCCACCCACTTAATGTATCTTGTCATATTATCGCTCCTTAAACAAAAATGACCATCCTAACTCTTTTGTCAGAATAGCCATTTTATCTGTTATAATTAAAAAGTGCATTGGTCGAGACCCAATACACCAAAACCGTTTAAAGGGTGTGATTAAGTCGCAAGCCTTTTTGTCGAGTGTTTGGTTGGTGGTGTACGGCAATACACCAGAATAGGAACACTTGCCAGCTAACTTATCAACCCAACTATTGAAGTAATATAATTCTTTGATACGGTTATATTATAGCATGAGTTAGTGTTTTTATCTACCGTCTAGTTTTTCGGGACTAGGCGGTTTTTCTGTATTATTGTACTTTATTTGGGCGCCAGTTGATCTTACCTACTATCGCTGTTGCCGTGTAAAATAGCGTCATAGCAAGCATTGGTAACGCAGCCTGAGAATATCCATCCTTAAGTGCAGTAAACCATAATAGTACGTTCACAAAATCAGAAATCAACCATAATGTGTATGTTGTTGAATATTGCCGGAAACATAACCAACTAGCCGTTCCACCAATAGCAAGTGCCAATGCGTCCCAAAGAGGGTTTGTATCATGAAGATAGATTCCAACATAATAAAGCACAAACCAAGCTGCTAAGATTGCAACAATTACATATAACCAGCCCATCTTAGTTAATCCTTTAATTTCCGTACTCTTACCGCTCCATGTACGCCAATTCTTTAACAAAGGTAAATCAATCAAGAATAGAAATACCAGTTGATCTAAGACACTCCAATAATGGCCGGCACTAACATTGATAATGACATAAGCAATTACAGAAATACTTCCAAGCAATCCATTAATAGCATGACTGGATACTCGATTTCCTTCTGAATCATATCCACCTGCGCCCATAGCAACTGTACACCACATACCAAAGAATATTCCGATAAATGATACAACCGCAATCCAATTAATTGGGTTTAATAACAGAATAGCTAATTGAAATCCTACGCCAAATCCAAATAGTGCCCAGGGGAACCGATCCCAACCTGTTAATTCTTCTTTTAACCATTGAAGATAAGTACCTTCAAAACGATATGCTTTATCCATCTTTCTACATTCCCTCTTTCTTATTAGTAGCTTTCACTCGTTTATTTTCGAGCTGCTTATCCGAGTTATTACTCTTCTTATCAGATAGAAATAAAATACCAAAAATCAATATTCCGATGACAATAATCATCGTTAATGACTTAATAATGAAATACCCCATTACTTGTTACCTGTTTGATCTACAATCACACCATTTGCACCTTGAACAGTAACGAAACCATACTTAAGGTGTGCTTGTGCTTCCATGTATTGAATATTCTTATCAGTGATTGAATCAGAAATCTTCTTATTTGCCTTAGCTTCCCCTTCTGCACGTGCAATCTTTGCATTTGCATCAGCTTCGGCCTCGGTCTTCTTAGTCTTCGCTTCTAACTTAGCCCGTTCGTTATCTTGACTGGCCTTAATTAAATCATCAATTGATTTTTGAGTTTGAGCATCAACATCAGGAACGCCGAAACTTAAATCTTCAACAATGAATCCTTGGTCTTCAACTGACTTTTGGAAGTCCTTCAAAATAGCGCCTTGGACCTTAGCAGAGCCAGAACCCATTACATCAAGCAAGCTATACTTAGATAATTCATCACGACTAGCTTTTTGAAGCTTTTGATTAAGCCAACCATTTTCAATTGACTTAATATCTGCTGATCCAAATTTCTTATATACCTTAGTGGCTTTAGTTGGATCTACATGGTAAGCGTAAGTAATGTTAACAGTAGTCTTCTTCCCATCTTTAGTAGCAGACCCAACCTTTTGTTTAACAGTTTGACTGCAAATAGGGTACTGAGTAACCTTATCTAACCCAACGAATCGTACTCCCTGGCCTAAACTTTCGTCACGAACCCCTCCCGACATCGAATAACGAATACCAACGTTACCATTATCAATCTTCTCAAAGAATCGGAAGCCTCCAATAGTGACACCCAATAATACAACAACTGCTCCAATAGACCATTTAACTGATTTTTCCATTTACTTCCTCCCTATTTGGTAATACATGAATTTTACTTACAACAATTTTCTTTGCAGGCAATCCAGTCATTTCACGCCCTGTTCTAACATTAATTGCATCAATAAACTGAACTGTCCCACTATCACCATCTACTTCCCACTGATTAGTAGGAATAATTTGAATTCCTTTATAGTAAAAATACATAGGTTCTCTATTTAACTTCACTTATCTTGTATCCTTTATGTGTTTTTACTACGCCTTCAAGACAATTTTGAATCATTGCTTTATTTAATTTATTATCGGCAACAAACTTTTCGTATTCGTTAGAGTCTAACCAAAAGATATATTCCTCATCGCCCTTTGAAAAACGAATTCTAGGAACTCTTTTTTCAACTACAGCTTTCTTTTTTATTGCTTTCTTCTTACCTAAATCCTCAACTGGAATACTTTCAAAGTCTTCTCCAGCTTGATTACGCAAATCTACATATTGATTATTATCAACTTTATAAGCACGAATAACACGCATAGATTCGCCGTTATACTCTTTCATCATATTGCTTCTCCTCCCTCTTTAATAACAATTCTAGATTACTATGATGAACAGTCTCACCAGTTTTTTTAACAGTTGATTTAAGTGATTTTGTTGATGTAAGCAAGAAACAAAGCTCACTGGCTCGGGTCAAAGCCGTATATAATAATTCCCGATTATTTAGCATGTAATGGAATGGCAACACCACAATCACACATGGAATAGTAGACCCTTGAGACTTATGAACTGTCATCGCGTACCCTAATTGGATAGTCTCAAGCTCCTTATCTCTAAGAAATACTTTACCGACCCCGTCGAAATCAATAACGGCCTCAACATGGCTAACGCCACCTTTGCTATTAAATTCAAGGTCTATACTTTCAATAATTCCTGTGTTCCCGTTGAAAATAGGGCGATACATCTGATGATTCTCTGCCGCTGTTGCTCGATAGTTATTTGACGTGTTAAGAACTTTATCGCCTTCACGTAGAATATAAGCATCAGCACTATTAGCTTTGACCTTGTACTGGTTCTTAGTAGGACTCTTAGGGTTAGCAATTGTTTGCGCTAAGTCATTAATACGAGTACAACCACTAACTGTCTGAGTGAGTATTTGAATATCGCTAACATCATACTTATTTAACGCCTGGGCAAAAATCCTATAAGCATCTGTGTTTAGCTTCTCTTCTTCTGCCGAATCTTCAAACACATAGCCTAGATCGTTCTTATTACCTAGCATTGTCCAACTATCTTTCGGGCTAACCTCAGGCATCTTGCCCATTCGATATTGTAATGAATGAGTAATAATTGCTGAATCCTGTGCTTGACGATGAATCTTAGTCAAAGAAACAGTAGGGACAATTTTAGAAGAAATAATATCTCTCATAACCCCAACACCAATAGAATCTAATTGAGCGATATCACCGACCATAATAAATTTAGTACCATCGCCCAAAGCATTAACTAGCGCCTCAAATAAGCTATCATTAACCATTGACACCTCATCTAAGATAACCACATCAACTGGCAATGGATTTTCTTCATGTTCAAAACCGCCAAATGGATCACCGATTCCAAGCAAACGGTGAATAGTCTGTCCTCGTTTACCTGTTAATTGAGTAAGATTATCAGCTGCCTTCCCAGACAATGCACAGGTAGCTACCTGGTAGTCATTCTCCTGTAATACTTTAATCACGGCATTTAAGGCGGTAGATTTACCTGTACCGGCTAATCCCTGTAACATTGATACATTTTTATCAAGCATCATATTAATTGCTTCGGTCTGTTCGTCTGAGTATTTCCAACCTTGTTCTTCTTGAATTCTGTCGATAATTTTATCGCGCTCTTTATACTCAAATTTATTTTCAGAGTGAAGTAATCTCAATAGATTCTTTGCAATAGATTTTTCGGTGTTATACAAACGCTTAGTAGCCACTCGTCTTACATCATCAGCTTCATAAATGACAAACTCATCGCTATCGTTAATCCATTGAAGTGTCTCTTCAACGTCACAATCAAACACCTCTTGGCGAAGATATTTCATCAAATCTATTTCTTTTGTCCAGGAGCTTCCATCCATAGCCAATTTATCAAAGTAATCTTTTACAAAAGCATGGACACGACGTGGATCATTAGATGGAATACCAAAGTTAAGCGCCTTTTCATCTATAGTCTTAAAACCTACTCCCGGAACGTCCATAAACTCATAAGGATCTTTATTAAGCATTTCGATAGCACCTTCCACTGAATGAACGTGGCGCACTAATTTTCGTGTCATATGAGGGTTAAAGCCCCACTTACCAAAAGCAACATAGGCTTCGCTATAATCTTTTTGCTCTTCATAGGCGTTAATCAACTTGTCAGCACTGACAGGTCCAATGCCCTTGATAGCCATCAATTCTTTTACCCTATGCTCTTGAAAAATAGGTCGAGGATCATCAAATTGAGCATTAACAAGTACCCCTTTGGGGGAGATATCAGTAAGGAATTGCCGGAAGTCTTCTCGAGACATACCTTCAATTGGATCTCGACGCTTGCTACTAATGTATTGATATTGCGGGCCATATTTTTCATCGTTAATAAATTCACCGCGAATAATATATTCGTTCTGAGGAATGAGTGACATCTCACCCTTGAACACTACATCGCCAAAAGAATTTTTAACAATATTCCCTTCTCGTACCTCTGACACCCTCATCGTAGCAATTTTGAATAATGAATCGTTGGCGGCAAACCTTATGCGTTGAATTGAACCTACAATTTCTACTTCGGCCATTAATATTTCACCACCAAGTTCAGTAATTCGAATTCATCGGGATAATTATATGCATCTAATTTACTATTGGCTTCATAATAAATTAGGGTTTTACGACCAGCCTCAATAAGCTTCTCCACATCTTCTTGCGCTAAGTTAATATTATCTTTTAGCTTCACATTAGAAGTTGTGTTGGTGCGGACTAATTCTTTTGATAATTCAGTCTTAGTTCTAAATGCTTCATCGGGTTTTGCTTTTAGTAAAAAACCAGTCATATTGAAGTCGTTTTTTAACGTAAAAGTAAATGGCTTCTTGGACACTTCCATAGATTACGCTACCTCCTCAAGATTGAATTCAGGGTGTTGTTCCTTCCAGACATCAGTCTTATATAAATGACGACCGTTTCGCATCACTCTATGACCTTCAAGATTAACGAATGACCGTCTACTTAGTTCAGGTGCAACTCTTAAGCCATGAGAAATACTCTTAACGAATACCGGATTATCATTATTCTTATCAGTAATCACATAACCGACTTTCGCATAGTACGCAAGACGTTGTTTTCTTAGCAGGTCATACTTAACTAATAGATTGTGCATCTTACGTACCGATAATTCTAAATCATCGGCAATTTCTTTAATCGTAACCAGTCCACGACTAATGCAATTGTTAAGCATTCTTTCTAGCCGATCATGACTATATTCGTCAAATAAATTATTTTCTTTAATATAATTGCGTATCCAAATTAAATCCGGGTTATTTTTGTCAGCTTTTCGTGACCAGCTCTCGCCAACCTTGTTATATGATTCCAAACGGTACAAATGATTGTAAAATTCGTCTGAGTATGTTTGCTTCATGCCTTCCAGCCTTTCTAAACTAAAATACTACTTTATTTTATTTTCAACTAAAATCAATATAAAATATTTTTGTTGTGATTAACAATATACATAATATCATACAACCCAAGTCCATGACACTAGAAAAATAAATTATTCTAAATCATTATTAATTTGTGTTTTTCCAACATCACGAATAAGATTAAGGCCGCGATCGACCTCCAGAACAACCTGTCGATTAGTCTGACCTTGTCGGTTTTTATCCCAGAAAACAATCATGTAATCATTATCTTCGTCTAACATTTCTGAGTGTCCCTTTGAGTTAACTACCTTAATAGCATTCTTCCCACTCACCTCTGATTGAGAGGCCATACGTACTAAAATCAATGACGATACTACGTCGGTAATATTCTTCGCCATTCCAATCATGCTTTGATCTAAATAACGCGCTCGTCGATTAGTCTTGGTCATCTGTGTAGTAACCCAAACATGGACGTTCAAATTACTAGGCTTAATCACGTTATATAGCTTCACCATATTCTGTTGTAATTGTAGCCAAGAACTATCGTTGACCCGACTATATGTATCGTTATCCAATTTCAATGTATCAAGGATAAAATACCGTACATCATATAATCGAGCATACTTCTTAATAAGTCGAATTGTCTTTGCCATACTAAACTCATTCATATTAACAAAACGGACTAGACCTTCTGACACCTTTCTCAAATACCATTCTTTGGCCTCGTTTAAATATTCCCATTCTTCATCGGTAAAACTACCTCGCAAGAACCTATTCTTGTTAAACATGGCACCCTTATGGCGAGCGTTAATATAAGCTGTTAGTAATCCTTGAACATATCGGCTTTTTTCTTCTTCATTAGCGATAATTAAGACAGGTTCCTCGTTGTTAATTGAACTTTGAATATGCAAAAGGGTAGTGAGAAACGTCTTCCCTACCCCCGAATTAGCAGCTAACATTGTAATATTTCCTAGTGCTAACCCGTTTTGAATTGAATCCATTAATGGACTTCCTAATGGTAGTCCTTGTGCAATACCCTCATCTGCCTCTTTAAGCATTTCATCAACATCATCAAACATTTCTTCAACTCGGTCATTTCCAAATTGAGAATCTACAAATGCCTCTGCTATAAGACCTTCTAATACTTCATTGAGGGTTTCCAGGTCCATTTCCTGGTATTTATCCCAGTTCTGCTTAATAGGAAATCCCATCTCAGTCAGTTTCATTAACGTTTTATAACGTTGCAATTCGTTGTAATAACTATCGACATTTTCTTTTTCGACAATGGCGATACCCTTTTCAATGGTTTCGTAACCACCAGCTTCTGAATATGCTTTTTGAATTTTCTCTTCTTTGGAATTTACGTAGGCACCTACGGATACTGCATCCAAAGTTTTAAGCCCACGATCCTCGACCATCTCTTTCAGCATATGATAGTAGAAACGCCACATCGAATTAGAAATATCGTTTGGATTTACAGGGTAATCAAAAAAGTAATTTGTATCACCATAAAGAGAAAAAATTAATTGACTCTCGATGATACCTCTTTGAGTTTTCAGCTCTTTATAAAAGTCAGATTTTATAATGGTATTTTCTTGTTTTACCTTTTCTGCCAATCGCCGAACCCCCTAATTATTAATAACTTTCAACCCTACCAAACTTTTCTCTTCTGAGATAAATCTATCAACTTCGCTTAATCTAAACTGTTTGAATTGAGAATCAGCAAGATAACGCTCACGTAATTCGTCAAAAAAGATTGTTACATTTTCGATTGCGCTCCCTGGCATTTCTCTTATAATCTTTAGAATCAATGGAAGCTTTAATTTTGATTTCAATAGACCTTGAAAACCAAATGAGGCCATTAATACATGTTTATGCTCTTCGATTTTTTGATCTACCCACATGTGTTTATCTTTCATTAAATAAAATCAACCTTCCGTCTCCCGGAGCCTTTGCGCTTGTAAGCGACTGTAGGCTGTTCGATCTTCTTCTTTTCCTCTTTACTAATTTTCTCTACTTTTTTCCGCTCTTTATCCAAAGCATCTAACCTTCTCTGAATAAAATTAATATTTCCTGTCACGATTTTCATGATGTAATTAATTTCATGTTCTTCGTTGTTAAATTCAACTGTTTTCTGCGCTTTTTTTATGGCGTCATAAGAATATAACAGCGTATAATAAATTGTTTTGAACGAGTATCCCTGCTTATTCCCACGAACATTTGTGCTCGCGGGTCTAAATTTACCTACTCTCAATCCCAACAGGCGCTCAACGCAATATTTTGATAGGTTAGCACCAGCAGGAAGATTTAATATTTCTGACTTGAAATATTGATAAACTTGATCCCAATCACTATTTTCCTGTTCCCTAAACTTGATATCTTCATGTTCTTTAAGATATTTGGGTAAGCAGTCAATATGGAATTTACGCTTATAATTTCTGTACCCGCTCTTAGTTTTTAGCGGAATTGGTTTGATTACCATATCTTCTTCATTTAATGGATTGGCACAGTAATAGCACTTTTGAATAGCCATTATAGTTTAACCTTTCGAATTTCAAATTCATTTTGGTTAACTAAAACTACACCTTGAGAACGACTAGATTTCGCACTTATTTTTTTGCTGTATTCATCCATTCCTTTGATCGATCCAAAAGTTGCTTGGAAACGATTATCACCCACTTCTAACATTGAGAAACGATGTAAATGTCCTCCAAGAACTGCATCATAATGACGATCATATTGTTCTCCCAATTCAGCTAATGTAGTCTTTTTATTCAAATTATTTCTATCACCATGTACAAATGCAAAATTCCAACCTTGTACATTAATGTCTGTAAAATAGCTATCTGAATCAATAAATTCTACGTCTGATCCTGATAATTCAATCCACATCTTAATAATCTGATTGCTAATATTTACTGCATGATCTGAATTTAGATTAGAATTTTTGTCTCCTTGCATACGGTCGTGATTACCAGCAATTCCACGATAAGTAATTAGCTCTACATGTTGCCGAATTCGTTGAATAAAATCAATAATTAATTTTGTTACATGAACGATTTGTTCAGACAAAGTTTCTTCCGAGTCGTATAAGTTCTGGTTACGCATGTAAGCATGTTCTACAATGTCACCAAGATTAACAATATCAACGCTATAAACTTTATTTTCTTCGATAAGTTTAATGACTTTATCAGCATATTTAATTAATAAACCTTCAACCACTTGTGTATCATAATAGTTTTCTGGCATATCAACATATGCACCATAATGAATGTCAGATAAACAAACGATCATTGCGCTATTTGTATCCTGTCCAGCGTCAGGAAGAATTACTGGATTTTCCGCTAAAACAAAATCGGTCTTTTCTAACGCTGACTTAATTTCATTAATAAACAACAGATCTTTATTAGTTTGACGAACTAATCGCCGAATTACTCGACCCTGCTCTTGCGTTTCCAGCTTCTTACTATTCAATTGACCAATTGCATTCTGAATACTTTGTAACTTATTATCTGCAATCAAGTCCGCATGAGTAGTTGCATCTTTTAAACGACCAGAATCTTTTTGAAACCGTTTAATAAGCCCACGATAGTTTTCGTTAGTATCACTATCATAGAACCCTTCTTGTTCCATCATCTTCTTGTGCTTAGGCCATGAGCAACGTCTCGATGGGGACGTTTTTTGTAATTCTTCTTTTATTTCACTAGCTACATTTAAATGTTGGTGAGTAACATTAATATGTTCTCCCTTTTTATTAACATAGCTGTATTCTTTTGTAGCGATACTAATTACCCTCCATAGTTTTAGTTTTATATATGTACACGAGGAAAATCCTCGTAATTAAATATGTTATGTGTTATTAAGCTGCTACCGGTGTTTCGTCTAAAATTTTCACCTTTTGTTCATTCATATACTTAATAACCTTATTTTGTTGTTCTTTAGTTAATGCGCTTAAAGTCTTGCTTCCAGTCATCTCTTTAACTTTAGTAGCAAATTCTTGCTTCTTATCTTGACCTTCTAACAAAGATAAGAAATCTGCCACTTGATCTTCAAACGGCATTTCAGAAGTAATACTTTCTTCATATGCGACCTTGGCCTTTTTCTTATCCTTACTAAAGTCTTTAACAATAACATTACCCTTGTTGTCATCTGCTTCTAAGCGTTTGGCCCAGTTGACATACGAAGGATTTTCGATTTCGGCTCCCCGAGCATAGGTATCAGTACGGTCTTTTTCAACTACACCAAAGTACTTATTATCACGAGTAAATAATCGAAGAACCACGTCGTAATCGAATGGCGCCTTCTTTGCCATATCCGGCTTCTCGCCAGTCTTAACACGGACACCGCCACCTGCATCTTTCATTACATCTGAAGCCTGAGCAATTGACACAATATTAATTCCTTGACTTGCTAATTTAAGTTTTAAGTTCTGCAAGCGACTCGCTAATTGCTTAATCTTTCCCCATGAACGTACAGACAAATTAGCATCAAGTACATCTTTTCCCTTACGAATCGCACGAGATTCTTCAACTTCTTGAAGGGCCTATTGAATGTTTTCGTAAATCTTAGTTTCTGAATCAATAATTAATGTCTTGAAGTCGTCCACATTTTCATCTAATTCATCAATTAAATTAGCTAAATCATCAAATGATTGGGAATCAACAATTCCTAATAAATTCTTGGCCCGTTCTGTTCCTTCGTACCACGCATACCCGTCTTCACTATCCATTGCAATTATTTCCGGGAATGAAAGACCAAAAAACAGTCTTACCAACACCTGTTGGTCCGTATACTAAAATTTTCAAGCCCTTTTTACGGCTGTTAGGCTTTCGCAACATATCCAAATCCAATGCCATACAATAACTCCTTTAATTAATATCATTTCGTATTTTTGTTGTGGTTGATGAAAAATTTTTATTTAAATAAACCGCCAAACATATCATCGACGCCAGATTCTTCTTCTTCCTTGTTGTCGTCCTCATTGAATACGCTGGTATTTTCTTCAATATCTTCATCATCTTCAACAACAATCAAGGCCTCTGGAGAATACTTATCAGCCAACATGAAATCGGACTTTTCGCCATCGACGTTCATTAATGGCATCTTAAAAATAACCTTGTCAACACTGCGGTCACCAATTGTTTCTTCGTTTTCAATTTGTTCTTCGGTCATAATACCAAGTTGAATCAATTCCATAACCTGCTTACTTCGTTGAATCTTACCCGTACTCTTTTCATAACCGTGAACAATATTATTCTTAAGACCAATTTCACGAACTACGCCTTTCTTAACCTTAAAAAGCGTTTCGATAGCCTTGGTCATCATATCTACTTTTTCTTCCGTAGTTTGAATAGTAAATTGTTGTGGGAAGGCAAGCGTCTTTTTAATTTCCTTGCCATTTTCTTTGCCAATGTATTGTGGGACAAGGGCATTAACAACAATTTCGTTTCTTTCCTTTAATGTCTTTTCCCAATCTCGTGGCAACGCCGTACTTTCAAGCAAGTAGGTTTGACGCATTTCTGCCTTTTCTTCTACTTCTTCATTATCCTTACCGTCATACAAGCCAATATTTGTAATATTAAAACTACGACTGATCTTTCCATCGTAACGTTGATATTCAATATTCCCACTAACATAAATTTCTTGGCCGTCATGTAAGTGTTCGTCCATGTAATTAATAGCATCTAGCTCAGACAAGAAACGTTTTCGGATTAACTTCCCTTTTTCGTCACGTTCAAGGGCAACGTTAATAAATGAGAACTCAGCAACATTTTCAAGAGCATCTTCGTTATCACGTAGGTCCCAATCAAGTTCCATATGTTGATTAGTATCCTTGTTAAATACATGAACAACTGGCTTGCGCTTTGAGTAGCCACCCATCATTTGCACATAAATCGAATTGCTATCACCAATCTTAACTGGGAAGCCCACTCGTTTATATACCCAACCTGACTTAGATTCAGTAGTTTGTGCAGGGAATGTGTCGCTTGAAATAGAAGCTCGTCCACGAGCAGTAAAACGAGCAATTCCCGGTTTTAATTCTTTTTCTAACTTAGCCTTTGGCATTAACTAGTTCCTCCTTAGAAATTTTCTTAAATTGTAATTGTTGTTTTTCAGGATCTGTATACGAGATCAGTATTACTCCATCATTTAACTCTTCAAAGTTAAATTCCATTTCATCATCTAATCCAGCTTCTTTGCGGATAACATCAAAATTGGGAGCAATACTAATGTAGGCTGCATCAATATCCACCTTGATAATTTCTCCATCATTATCAGAAATCTTTTTCTGCTCATCCTTTAAAAGTGAAACTAGCGCACTACTAAATTCTTCAAGGCTTAATTGGTTACCTTTTTGTTTACTGCTAGATCCACGATCTGTAGCTTCATTTAAAGGTGACGTACTTGTACTTTTTTGTTCGTCACGATCTCTTCCTTCAATTCTTGAGAATCCCGCTCGAATAACTTCAAAGCCAGCCTCTTGCAATGCTTGGACTAATTTTTGGTATCTATCTTCTGCAATAGCACTCAAGAGCTCATTATCGTTATCAACACCTAAATAGGCTTTAATACCAGGAATAGCTTCTGGAGTAAGAATTTTAGTCAAATCTAATCCAACTTGTATGTCATACTTGTGTGTAAAATTACTCATGAATCAATTCCCACCATTCATTTAATTGCCGATACGTATCTTGGAGTGAACCCGAGTTATCAATAACATAAATTTCACTGAATGGATATGGTGCATTTAATTGTGTAACGAAACGTTTAGGGAATTGTTCACGGCCATATTCTTGTAAGAAATCCATTTGTCGTTCAATATTCTTTCCTAAATCTTCTTCGTTATAACCACCATCCCGATCTTTCAGTCTCTTTTTTGCGACTTCTGGGTCGGTATAAACATACAAGGGCTTAAAACCCTTTTCGATGCAGTAATGTGAATATTCTAATAATTTGCGAATATCTGGGATTATTAACGGTGTATCAATACTGCCATATTTTTCGTCAAGTAGATTAATCCACGCTTCATGACCGAAAATACTTCTGATACTTTCTCCCAAATCTTGCAGGTGATGACGCTGTACCTTGTCCCCGGCAAATTGCTCAGCTAATTCATGAATAGGTTCTCCTAATGCGTGTTTAACAGCACGGCCGTTAAACAAATTATCTTTAATATAATTTGCCACTGTATCTTTACCTGCACCACCACTAGAACCCATAATGGCTATATTTAAGATAGATATTCCTCCTTTTGATATATATTAGTATTTTTGTTGTGATTAATAATGCTCAGTTATCATATCAAAAAAGATATAAGCAAGTCATAAAATTGCATCTACCGGTAACGTTTTTTTGAAGAAACTAAAAAAAGCAGTAGTTACACTGCAAAATAACTACTGCTTGATTTTCATGTGCGCCCGGCATGGGTATTAGCTAGGCGGTGAGAGTCCGCTATGGGCCGTAG